>ENA-ORBV01000074-ORBV01000074.1-microbial-mat-metagenome-genome-assembly--contig:-NODE-74-length-181978-cov-73.409662_pt1 | contig 181978 bp, 171 predicted proteins | sample MGYA00237777_ERZ505514 | MGnify/ENA primary metagenome ERZ505514 (study PRJEB26160, sample SAMN06269048) | microbial mat metagenome | isolation source: Oligotrophic lake microbial mat | place...
GGTCCGGCGCGGTGTAGAAGGCCGCGATGCAACCGGGCCAGAACAGCAGCATGCCGATGAACGCAGGCGCGAGTACGCTGTTGACCGGGCCCTTGGCTTTCATGAAGTCCTTGCGCAGGACTTTCGCCAGCACCACCGCGAGCGGGAAGATCAGCCCGCTGGTGATGAAGGCGATGACGCTCCAGTTGTGAAGCGTGGCGACGTGGCCGTAAACGCACAGCGCCGCCCAGTATATCATGCCGGCCAGCGGCACCGGATAGCCGCCGCTCAGCGCCGCGTAGCTTTCAAGCCGCTCCCGCAGCAGTTGCGCCTTCAGGTCCATCCGCATTTCCCCTGCAATACTGGCTGTCCAGCCGCTGCACTTTTCCGACCGATGCCGTATCAACGGCGTCATGGGAAGTCTTCTCCGTCTCCTCGCAGCTTGTTTTCTCCTGACTGCCTGCGCGCCGACCGTGCAGCAGGCGCTGAAGCCGCCCGCCGCCTTCCAGGGCGCGCGTTTCGACGCCGAGGGGCATCGCTTCTATTCGTTCGACGGCGCGCCGCTGGGGCTCACGGTTTGGCAGCCGGTGGACCGCGAACCCTGGGCGGTGGTGATTGGTCTGCACGGCATGAACGACTACGCCGAGACCTTCTACCTCGCGGGACCGTGGTGGGCGCAGCAGGGTATCGCGACCTACGCCTACGACGCGCGCGGACAGGGGCGCTCGCCTGATCGCGGCGTGTGGGGCGGCACGCGATTGATGACGGAGGATCTGCGCACGGCGGTGGCGCTGGCGCGGCGAACGCATCCGGGCGCGGTGATCGCGGTGGTCGGCGAGAGCATGGGTGCGGCGACGGCGATTGCGGCGTTCTCCGCAGAGGATGCACCGGGCGTGGATCGGCTGGTGCTGGTGGCGCCGGCGGTGTGGGGCTGGTCGACGATGCCGCGCACCTATGCCGCGACGCTCTGGGTCGGCGCGCACACCTTTCCCTATCGCGCGGTGACGCCGCCGAAGGGCGTGCAGCGGCGGATCACGCCGTCCGACAACACCGAGATGCTGCGCAAGCTCGGCCGCGACCGGAACATGATCTTCACCACCCGGATCGACGCGGTGTACGGCCTCGTGCGGTTGATGGAGCGGGCGTCGGACGGCGCGGGTGACCTCAAGGCGCCGACGCTCTTTCTCTACGGCGCCAAGGACCAGATCATCCCGAAGGCTTCGGCGCTGAAGGCGGCGCGCAAACTGCCGCCGACCGCGCGCACCGCGCTCTACACCGACGGCTACCACATGCTCCTGCGGGACCGTCAGGCGGAGGTGGTGTTCGCCGACATCGCCGCCTACCTGCGCGATCCCGCCGCACCGTTCCCGTCCGCCGCGCCGCCGCTCTTGCCGACAAATCGTTAACGGATTCCCGGATAGCTTCCCGCCGTCATGGCGTTGAAGCTGCCCCTGCCGAAGCTCGACAAACGCGGCGTCGCGATCGCACGCGCGCGATTCGCGGCGTGGTGGGACGGTGCGGACTTCGATCCCGCGGCGGCGGAAGCAGCATTTGAGGCGCAGGCCGCGGCCGCCGCCAACGACGCCGGCGTCGAGGCCGAACTCTTCAAGCTCGAAGCGCCGCCGGTCGATCTGCGACTCGAAGCGCTGCAACGGATCTGGGGCGAAGGCCGCATCCTGCCGGGCGATGCGGCGGTCGAGGCGACGTTCCCGACAAAGCTCGAACTTTCCACCACCGCGCAACTTGCGGTCTTCGGTCCGGGTCTGGTCGCGCCGGTCGCTGCGCTGGCGCAGACGCACCTTGGCGAGCTGAAGGTCTCCGAATGGCGCGAGGAGACGCAGGCGCATCTCAAGTTCGGACTCGCGAAAGCGGGCCTCGACAAACGGGTGGCGGTCTCAGCGATCGATCTCGAAACTTTCGCCGCGCCGGTCGGCAGTTTCGAGGGGCTCATCTCCTTCGACGACTTCACCTATGCCGACAACGGCGCGCGCCTCGCGCAGCAGATCGCCAAGGCGATGAAGCCGAAAGCGTCTGCGATCATCGAAACCTATGCGGCGCTGCCGGGCGGCGATCTGTCGCCCGCATTCGCAACAGCGTTCAGTGAACCGCATCTGCGCGCGAGCGGCGACATCCAGACGCTGCTTTCCGAAACAGGCCTCACGATCGTTTCGCATGACGACGTGACGGATGAGCACCTCGCCAATGCGCGCGCCGGTTTCAAACGACTCGCCGATGCGCTGGCCGAAGGCCCGCCGCTGGCGCCGGGCGCAGGTCGTGAACTCGCATGGGAAGCGGAGGCGTGGCGCGTGCGGATGCGGCTGCTCGCGACGCGGCGGCTGGAGCGTCGGCGCCTGCACGTGACGCGGCCGGAATAGTTTCGCGTCGGGCATGGAGCATGGGCGACCCCGCCCATGGCAACTGTCGAAAGCGCACGCGGACGAGGTCGTCCGCGCTCCGTTACGCAAACGTCGCCAGCCGCGCATCCAGCCCGTCGCGCACGCGTGGCCATTCTTCCCGTATCACCGAGAACCACGCGGTGTCGCGCCAAGTGCCGTCGGGGCGCAGCATGTGGCGGCGATGCACGCCCTCGAAGCTCGCGCCCATTTTCAGCATCGCGGCGCGGGAGGCGGCGTTCATCGCATCCGTTTTCAGTTCGACGCGCTCGGCGCCGCAGTCGAACGCATGACCCAGCAGGAGCCGCTTGGCGGCCGGGTTGATCGCGGTGCCGCGCGCGGCAGGTCCGTACCAGGTGCCGCCGATCTCGACGCTGCGGTGTTCAGGTCGATAGTTCAGATAGCAGCTCTGCCCCACCGCAGTTCCGTCCGGCGCGATCACCGTGTGCAGACGCCAGCGCCCCACCGTCTGCTCAGCCATCTGCCAGTCGAAGTGCGCGTCCCAGCCCTCGCCCATCAGGTCGCGCGGCCACCAGCGCCAAGTGGCGGCGTCGGCGATGGCCGGGGCCTTCAGCGGTGCGCGGTGCGCTTCGGTCAGCGGTTCAAGGCGGACATGGGCGTTTTCGAGGGGTTGGTGGACGAGGTTCATGGTCGCGCGCTTACCGGGCGCCCGGCGCGGCGTCCAGCGACAGAAGAGATCATCACGCTTGGTGATGATAGCCGTTCATACAATAGATGCGACGCATGGCGTCCGGCGTGTTACGCCGTGGGTCACACAACACAGTCGCGAGGTCGATCATGCCATCCCGTACGGGGCGGCGCGATTGCCCTCCCACGGCGCGCCCGATAGCGTGCGCGCCAGAAATCGCCGCAGCGCGAACCGAGGAGAGCCCGCATGATCTTCGAACATGACGACAACACCAAGCACTGGATCGGCAAGGTCCAGGCGTTCATGGACGAGCACATCATTCCGGCGATCCCGGTCTATGAGAAGCAGGCCTATGAAGGCGAGCGCTGGAAGGTCATTCCCGTCGTTGAGGAACTGAAGGCGAAAGCCAAGAAGGCGGGCCTCTGGAACATGTTCATGCCGCCCTCGCACGGGCACGCGCATGTGGACGACACGTTCGAGTTCGAAGGGCCCGGCCTCTCCAACGTCACCTACTCGGCGATCGCCGAACTGCTCGGCCGCGTCGGCTTTGCGTCGGAAGTCTTCAACTGCTCGGCGCCCGATACCGGCAACATGGAAGTGCTGCACCGCTACGGCACGCGCGCGCAGAAGGACAAGTGGCTCACGCCGCTGATGAACGGGGAAATCCGTTCGGCCTTCCTGATGACGGAGCCTGCGGTCGCCTCCTCCGACGCTACAAATATCCAGACTGAAATCCGTCGTGACGGCGACGAATACGTCATCAACGGCACCAAGTGGTGGTCCTCGGGCGTGGGCGATCCGCGTTGCAAGCTCGCCATCGTGATGGGCAAGACCGATCCGGACGCGAAGTCCTATGTGCAACAATCGCAGATCTTCGTGCCGCTCGATGCGAAGGGCGTGAAGCTGGTGCGCGCGCTGCATGTGTTCGGCTACGACGATGCGCCGCATGGGCACTTCGAAGTGGAACTGAAGGACGTGCGCGTCCCAGTTGAAAACATGGTCTGGGGCGAGGGCAAGGGTTTCGAGATCGCGCAAGGGCGCCTGGGCCCCGGCCGTATCCACCACTGCATGCGCACGCTCGGCACCGCGGAGCGCGCGCTCGAACTGATGTGCAAGCGCCTGCTGACGCGCAGGGCCTTCGGCAAGATCCTGTCGGACCACTCGGTCTGGGAGCAGCGGATCGCCGAAGCGCGCATCGACATCGAGATGACGCGCCTTCTGTGCCTCAAGGCCGCCTACATGATGGACACCGTCGGCAACAAGGTCGCGCGCGCCGAGATCGCGATGATCAAGGTGGCGGCGCCCCGCATCGCGCTCAAGGTCATCGACGACGCCATCCAGGCGCATGGCGGTGGCGGCGTGAGCCAGGACTTCGGTCTGGCGTCCATGTACGCGCACCAGCGCACGCTTCGTCTTGCGGACGGTCCCGACGAAGTCCACTGCCGCACCATCGCGCGCCTTGAACTCGGCAAGCACGCCGGGACCGCCGCGCGGGAGCAGGCCGAAGCCGAAGGTCGTCTCCACGTGCCGGGCATTCGCTGATGCGGGCGAGGCCATATCTGGACGGCCCGATCGACACGGCGTTCGAGAACGCGCAGGCGCATGTGCTCCAGCACATGCCGCGCGAGTATCGCGGGCATGCGATCGACAAGGCGCGCATCGCGCTTGATCAGACGCGACGGCTCGCGACGTTCACGTGGGGCGGGGTCGGCGCCGTCGCGGACGCGCAGGTCGTGGGCCTGTATCTGGAGGCGCAGGACTCGCCGGGTCTCGTGACGTGGCGGTGGGGCTGGTCGACGGAACTGTTCAACATCGAGCTTCTCGAACACCTGATGACGCTGAAGAAGTGGGGCGCAAGCCGCCAACTGGAGGAAGTCGATCTTCTGGAACTGCTCGGCCACCGCGAGCGGTTCTGGGGCCTCGCGATGATCTGTGCGGCGCTCAACGACGCCGATGGGGTCGTCGGCCTGCCCAGAAATGACGCCATGGTGCTGATGACCATCGGTCCGTTGCGGGACGGCTGACATGGAATTTGCGCCGTTCTGGGCGAGCAGCGCGGGGCTTCTGATCGGGGCGGCGATGGGGCTCTACGGGCTCATCAATCCGCGCTGGGCGGCGGGGCTCGTGCGGCTGCGGGACGTGCCGGAAAAACCTGGTGGTTTCGCGGAATTTCGCGGCACATACGGCGGGCTCTTCCTGGCGACGAACGGGTTTGCGCTGGCGTTCATGATCTGCGTGGCGCTGGAGATCGAGACGTTCGCAGGCGCGCCAACCTATTTCACGGCGCTCGGTGCGGCGGGCGTGTGCGGTCTCATCTGGTGGGGCACGGCGGTCGGGCGGATCGCGGCGATCGCGCTGGACGGCGCAGGCACGCGCTACAATCAGGCGTCGGTGATCTTCGAACTGGCGCTTGGTGCGCTGGTGCTGACGCCATGGTTCTTCCGGGGCTGACGTTGCCGCAACGGCGCCGCTGACGCCTGCGTCATATTCGTATAGCGTCGTCGCCAACGAGACCACGACAAGGGAGGTCCTTATGGCCGACGGCGCTATCACCAAGTTCCCGGGCTATTCCAGCGACCGGATCGACGACGCGGTCGTCAATCCCGATCTCTTCGCGAACGAGGAAATCCACGCGCTCTACACGAAGCTGCGCCACAAGGAGCCGCTGCGCTTCATGGAGCCGAACGGTTTCCGTCCGTTCTGGTCGATCACCAAGCACGCCGACATTCTCGAGATTGAAAAGCGCAGCGATGTCTTCGTGAATTCATTGCGCACCTACCTGTCGCCGATCGAGGGCGAGGAGTGGGTGAAGTCCGTCACCGGCGACACCCACCTCTTCCGCACGCTCGTCGACCTCGACGATCCGATGCACATGAAGCTGCGCCAGCTCACGCAGTCGTGGTTCATGTCGCCCAACCTGAAAAAGCTCGAAGGCCGCATCGCCGAGATCGCCAAGACCCACGTCGACCGCATGGCTGAACTCGGCCCCGAGTGCGATTTCGTGAAGGAAGTGGCCGTCTGGTATCCGTTGCGCGTGATCATGGAAATTCTGGGCGTCCCGAAAGAGGACGAGCCATTCATGCTGAAACTGACGCAGGAAATCTTCGGCCCCGGCGATCCTGACGTGGTCGCGGAAACTGAACGCACGGCGGAAGCCGAGAGCTACACCGGTGACCGCGGCGTCGATCTGTTCCAGACCGCACAGGTGCTGTTCAAGTATTTCGGCGATCTCACGGCTGCGCGCCGCGCCGATCCGAGGGATGATGTCGCCAGTGTGATCGCCAACGGCAAGATTGACGGCGAACCGATCGGCGACCGCGAGGCAATGAGCTACTACGTCATCATCGCCACCGCCGGCCACGACACGACGTCAAGCGTGGCGTCGGCGGGGCTCCTTGAGCTGATCAAGGCGCCGGAGCAGATGGCGAAATTGAAAAGCGATCTCTCGCTACTGCCGAACGCGGTGGAGGAGATGGTGCGCTGGGCAACGCCTGTGAAGCACTTCATGCGCACCGCCACGGAAGACTACGAGATCCGCGGCAAGACCATCCGCAAGGGCGACGGAATCTGTCTGCACTATCCGAGCGGCAATCGCGACGAAGAGGTCTTCGACGCGCCCTTCGAATTCCGCGTGGACCGGGACGTGAAGAAGCAGGTGGCCTTCGGCTACGGCGTGCACGTGTGCCTTGGCATGCATCTGGCGCGCATGGAGATCAAGGCGTTGTTCGCGGAACTGCTGCCGCGCCTCGACGAGATCAGTCTCGCGGGCGCGCCGAAGTATTCGCGGTCGAACTTCGTGTCGGGCCTGAAATCGCTGCCCGTCCGCTACAGGATGAAGTGAGCCGGTGGGCGCCGCTTTGCTCTCCGGCGGCTGCTGGTGCGGCGCTGCGCGCTATGCGGTGGAGGATGCGTTCGACTACGCCGTGAACTGCCACTGCGGCGGATGTCGGCGCACGACGGGCGCGGCGTATAAGCCGTTCGCCGGCATTCCCAGCAACAAGGTCACCGTGATGCGGGGCGCCGACGCGCTGCTCATCGTCGGCGATGCGCTGACGCATGATGTGCATTGTGCAGCGTGCGGGTCACTTCTCTATTCCATTCTCCGCGAGGGCGCGTGGGCACACGTGGCGATGGGCACGCTGATCGACGCTCCGTCCATCCGGCCCACGCACCATATCTTCGTCGCCGACAAGGCGCCGTGGCACGAGATCACCGACAACCTGCCGCAATTTGCGGGACACGAGAACGATTGAGGCGATGGCGGCATTCGCCTTTCCGGCGAGGAGACTGCACTCCTGCGCGAACTGCTGCATTGTGCGCGCCTTGATGCTCCGGAGTATCCCGTGCTGAAACCGATCCAGATCGCACTGGCCGCCCTCGCTGTGGCGATCGTTACACCCATCGCCATGGCCCAGGAAGCGCAGGCGCCGCGTACGATCGCCATTCGCGCGGGCCGCCTCGTTGACGTGAACGCCCAGCGCGTGCTCACCGACCAGACCATCGTCATCCAGGGCGATCGCATCGTTTCGGTCAGCCCGACCGCAGCGACTTCACTCCCCGCCGGCACGCCGACCATCGATCTCTCCGATAAGACCGTGTTGCCTGGTCTCATCGACACACACGTCCATCTCACCTCTGATCCCACGGTGAGCTATCTCGATGGCTACCACGTCACGCCCGCTCGGGCGGCCGTGTTCGGCGCCATGAACGCGCGGCGCACGTTGCTCGCCGGGTTCACCGTCGCGCGCAATCTGTCTTCTGAGGCCTATTCGGACGTCGCGCTGCGCGACGGCGTCGACCGAGGCGACGTCATGGGTCCGCGCATCTTCGCGGCGGGCGGCATGATCTCCATGACCGGTGGCCATGGCGACGACAATCACCTCGCGCCGCAATACCACTATTCCTCTGACGACGTTGTCGACGGCGTGGAAGGCGTGCGTCGCGCCGTGCGCCTGCATGCGAAGTTCGGCGCCGATCTCATCAAATTCGCCACGTCGGGCGGCGTCTTCTCCGCCAACACGTCGCCGGGCACGACACACTTTTCGCTGGAAGAGGCACGCGCGCTCGTCGAGGAAGCGCACAATCTCGGGCGCACGGTCGCTGTCCATGCGCACGGCGCGGGGGGGGCATCAAGATCGCCATCCGTGCGGGCGCGGACTCCGTCGAACATGCGAGCCTGATCGATGACGAAGGCATCCGTCTCGCGCGCGCCGCGGGCACGATCCTGTCGATGGACATCTACAACACCGACTACACGCAGGCCGAAGGCGCGCGGAACGGCGTGCCTGAAGTGAACATCAAGAAGGACCGCGACATCGGCGAAATCCAGCGCCAGAACTTCCGCAAGGCGCTGCGCGCGGGCGTGCGCCTCAGCTACGGCACGGACGCCGGCGTCTATCCGCACGGCGACAACGCGAAGCAGTTCGCGATCTATGTGCGCTACGGCATGACGCCCATGCAGGCGATTGTCTCCGCCACGCGCACTGGCGCGCAGTTGCTACAGCGCGAGGCCGATTTCGGCGCCATCGCGCCGGGCCGCTTCGCCGATATCATCGCCGTCAGCGGCGATCCGCTCGCGGACGTGACGGCGCTCGAGCGCATGGCCTTCGTGATGAAAGGCGGTGCGGTTTATCGCGGGACAAACGAGCAATGCGCAGCGGCGGCAAGCGCCTGGGCCTGCGAGGCGCCGCAGCGCTGATCATGCGCCGAGATCGTTGATGCTCCAGTCGGCGCGGCGCGACCAGACGTCGGCGGGCAGGTTGCAGTCGGCGGGATCAAAGACCTCACGGGTCAGCACGACGGCGTTGGTCGGCGTTTCCTCCACGCGCACTTGCGCGACCGTGAACGGGAGGTTGTCGGCCGCGAGGAAGGAGTCACACTTCAGCCAGAAGGCGGCGGCCAGCGCTTCGGTCGTGGGATCGCCGTCGAAGACCATGAGGCGTGCCAGACGTTCGGGCTCATTTGCGCGGAAGAAGCCGATCAGCGGATCGGCGACGTTGAGCTGGAAGGCGTGATCGACGTGGCCGTCGATCCATTGCTTCCAGCGGCCCTTGGCGGCTTCGAAGGGGGTTTCCATGTTGGAGCCGCCGAAGCGGAAGGTTCCGGCGCTTTGCAGGAGGACCGTGACTGTCTCGTTGTGGCCATGCGGTGTGACGCACTTCGGCGACGCCTCCGACAAAAGCCGGTGCGCCATCGAGTAGCGGCGGGAAAATTCAAGCGAAGCCATGGCGGGGTCCCATGCAACGGGCGGGCGCTTCGGTCAATCTATCAGAACCAGCGCCGCCACTTGGCGATGGCGAAGAGCGCCGCCGGCGCTATGAACATCAACACGAAACCCGCCCACGGCCCCCACGGCGCCTTGAACCAGTCCATGGTCTCGAAGTTCATGCCGAAGATGGACGCAATCAGCGTCGGCGGCACGAAGGCCATTGTGGCGAGCGACAGCGCCTTCAGCGTGTTGGACTGGGCAGCGTTGACGAGGCCGAGTGTCGCTTCCTGCAGGAAGGTCAGATGGCTCTGGAACGCTTCGATGGCGCGCTCGAGTTGCTCGATGTCGCGGCGGAGTGCGGTGAGGCGCGTCACGTGGAGGCCGCGGGCTTCCGGCTTCATGGCGCTGGAGAAGGCGACAGCGCGCTGCAGGGACGACAGGCTGTCGTGCCCGAGCGCCGCGAGCATGCCGAGGCGCCCGAGCGTGCGCAGCGAAGTGGGCAGATCCGGCGTGGAGCCGTTCTCGGCGAAGATCTCCGCAGAGAGCGCGTGCGCGCTGGCGGTGCTTTCCTGGATCACGTCGGAGATGCGTTCGACGCAGCCCTCGATCAACGCGATCATGACGTCGCCGCCGTCGCGTGCGCGTTCGATGCGCGCGGACGATCGCCCCTCGCCGATTTCGAAAGCACGCGGGCGGATGTGGCGGACGGTGACGAGCGTGCCGTCCTTGGTGAGGATGAAGGTCACGGGGCCGGAGCGGAACGGGCCCTCGTCTCGCCGCCCCAGCAGGGTCGTCGTGAGATAGAGTGCGCCGTTCTCCTCGTAGAAGCGCGCGGACTCCTCCATCGCCGAGCGTTCGGAGGCGGTGAGTACGTCGATGCCGAGCGCGGTTTCCACGCGCCGCTCTTCGGTTTCGGTCGGGTCATCAAGATCTATCCACACGAGGCCCGCCTGCGTGAGGGCGATCTCGCAGTCGTCCGCGCGGCGGACGACGCCATCGGCGTCGCGCTGGTAGATTTCGATCATGCGCGGCGCCTAAGGCGCGTCAGCCCGCCTGTCCAGCCCTACTGCTTCGCCACCGTCCCCTGCGCCATGACGAAACGCACATCGCGCAGGAGCGAGATGTTGGCGGTGGGATCGCCGGCGACGGCGATGATGTCGGCGCTCAGGCCGGGCTTCAGCGCACCGGTGACGGCGGACAGCTGGAGGTGATCGGCGGCGGTTCTGGTGGCGGCGCGGATGACTTCCATGGGCGTGTAGCCGGCCTCCACCCACAGTTCCGCTTCACGCGCGTTCATGCCGTGCGGGGAGACGCCGGTGTCGGTGCCGAAGGCGACGTTGACCCGGCCAAGGCGTGCACGGCGCAGCATGTCCAGCATCAGCGGGCCGGCGGTCAGCGCCTTTTCCTTCTGCGCGGGCGTCAGGTAGGTGTTCTCGTCACGCGCGCGTTCGCTCACCCAGGCGCCGGCGAGCACGGTGGGCACAAGCGTCGCCCGACGCTCACGGAAGAGCCTGATCGATGTCGCGTCGAGGTAGGTGCCGTGCTCGATGGAATCGATGCCCGCGCGCAGCGCTGCGTTCACGCCGTCGACGCCGTGCGCGTGTGCCGTGACGCGGCGCCCGAGCGCGTGCGCGGTGTCGGCGATGGCCTTGAGTTCGTCATCGGTGAGTTGCTGGCCGAGGCCCGCGCGCGTGTTGGACAAGACGCCGCCCGTTGCCGTGACCTTGATGACGTCGGCGCCGCGCTTGATCTGCTCGCGCACCACGCGGCGGCAGTCGTCGGCGCCGTTGCAGGCGGTGGGCGTCACCAGCGCATGCATCACGTCCTCGCGGAAGCCGTGCACGTCGCCGTGGCCGCCGGTTGGCGTGATCGCCGTGCCGGCCGCAATGATGCGCGGTCCGGGAATCGCCCCGCGCCCGATGGCGTTCCGCAGTGCGAAGATGGATTCGCTCGCGCCGGATCCGAGATCGGCGACGGTGGTGAAGCCGGCTTCGATGGTCTTCCTCGCATTCATCGCCCCGGTGAGCGCCATGTCGGCGTTCGACTGCGTGACTTCGTTGATGACGGAGTCGGGGCCGAGTTCGGAGGTAAGGTGGACGTGGCTGTCGATCAGGCCCGGCAGGACGAACTTGTCCTTCAGGTCGATGATGCGGGCGCCGGGCGCACTCTGGTAGCCCGCCTCGATCCGCACGATCTTGCCGCCTGCAACGATGATGGTGCGTTCGGCTTCGATGCGCCCTGTGGCCGGATCGGCGAGCACGCGACCGGCGTGGATGAAGGTCTCGGAAGCAGGCGCCTGAGCGGAAGCCGATGAGAGAAATAGCGCGGTGAGGACGCCGGCGACGAGACTGCGAGCGATCAAGCGCCCCTCCATGCGTTTTATGAAGCGATGGAGGGAGGTTTCACGCGCCCGGGCGCGGGTCAACTCAGCTCGCCGAGACCGTGAATTCGATGCGGCGGTTCTTCGCGTTCGCTTCCAGCGTGCTCGCATTGTCGATCGGCCGCGTCTGCCCGAAGCCCACGGCGGCGAGACTCTCGGCCTTCACGCCCTTGTTCACCAGGTAGCCGCGCACCGTTTCGGCGCGCGCGGCGGAGAGATCGAGATTGGCGGAGGGTGAGCCCGTGAGATCGGTGTGGCCGCCGACTTCGATGTGGTAGGCGCGACAGCGGAGCGCGACACCCGAGAGCGTGTCGAGCAAGCGGCGATTGTCGCCGTCGAGGTCGGCGCTGCCGGGGTCGAAGTTGATGGTGCGGCCGTCGAGCGTGGCGACAAACGCCTGCTGGCAGGCGCCAAGTTCGGGGTTCGCGCCGAGATCACGGAGCGCCGCGCCCACGCCGGCAGGGCCGCCTTCGAGACTGATGGCGTCGACAACGACCGCTAGATCGTCGCCATGATCGCGGTTGAGCTCGGTCTCGGCGGCCTCAAAACCGTAGCGCTGTGAGTCCACGTCCGGCGCTTCGCCGGCGACGGTGGCGACGCGATCGGAGACATTGATGGAAAGCCAGTCGTAGCCGCGCTTGGCGAGGCCTGCTTCAATGGCGCTTACCCACGGCGGATTGTCGGTCGAACCGCCGCCGCCGAGACCCGTCAGCGCCAGCGCGAACAATGCCGCCGTCACTGCCGCGCCCGCGCCGATACCCGCGCCCATGGCGCGCGTGCGCCGCTTCTTCTTCTCGCTCACACCCGTCTCCCGAAGTTCTTGGCGGCCTGCATAATCGGGGGCCGCGCCGGTGTCCAACGGCTCAGTTGCGCGCCGCCACCACGAAGAGGCGGCGGAACGGAAACAATGTCGAGCCGTCCGCCTCCAGCGGATAGGCGGCGGCGAAACGCGTCATGATCTCGTCCTCGAATGCTTCGCGCTCCGCGCCTTCGAGGCGTTCGAGAAACGGGCGCAGGCCCGTGCCGGACATCCAGCGGAACACGGGATCGGGGCCGCGCAGGACGTGGAGGTATTCTGTCGTCCAGATATCGCGTCGACCGCGCGACAGCGCCCTCGCATAGTCGATGGATCGTGCGAAGGCTCCGGGATCGTACCAGCGCGCGTCCGCAAGGCGTTCGGCCCATGGCCCGTTGGACGCCACTTCCCGCATGACCACGTGCGACGGCTGGTCGAAGTTCTGCGGCACCTGGAACGCCAGAACGCCGCCGGGTGAAAGATGGGCGAAGAGGCGCCGCACCAGCCCGACAGGATCGGGCGACCACTGGAATGCGGCGTTGGCGTAGATGATGTCGGGCGGCGTCGCAGGCTCCCAGCTCTCGAAATCCCCCACCACGAATTGTGCGTTTATCTTCGACGCGCCGGCCCTTTCGATCATCTCGACGCTGGAATCGACTGCGAGAATCTCCGCATCCGGCCAACAGGCCGCTAGCAATTCAGTGGCGTTGCCGGGACCGCAGCCGAGGTCGACGATGCGACGCGGCTTGTCGTTGGGAATGCGCGCGAGGAGATCGGCGGCCGGGCGTGTGCGCTCGGCGCCGAACTGCATGTAGGTCGAGGGATCCCACGCCATGCGCCGTGCTCCGCCCAGCCCTACATGCCGGCCTTGCGTGCAAAATCGCGCGCGGCGTTGGCGAGCAGCGGCACGCGCTCGCCCATGGACACCGCCTGCGGAGAATTCGCCGTTCCGTCGCGCACGCGGCCCGCAATGCCCTGGCAGATCGCGGCGAGGCGGAAGGAGTTGTAGGCGAAATACCAGTCAAGTTCGGGCAGGCCCGTGCGACCGGTGGCCTTGCAGTAGATGTCGACAGTCTCCTGCACGTTCGGCAGGCCGAGCGCCTTCAGATCCACGTTTGCAAGGCCGCTGCGACCGCTGTCCGACGGCATCACCCAGTTCATCAGAAGGTAGGTGAAGTCCGCGAGCGGGTTGCCGAGCGTGGACAGTTCCCAGTCGAGCACGGCGATGACGCGCGGCTCTGTCGGGTGGATCACCATGTTGTCGAGACGGTAGTCGCCGTGGACGACGGAAGTCTGGTCGTCGGACGGCAATGTCTTCGGCAACCACGCCATGAGCTGGTCCATCGCTTCGATGTCCTGCGTCACCGACGCAACATACTGCTTGGTCCAGCGATCAATCTGCCTGCCGAAATAATTGCCCGGCTTGCCGAAGTCGGAGAGCCCGACGGCCGCGACATCGGTGTTGTGCAGACGCGCAAGCGTTTCGATCTTGTCGCGATACACGGCGCTGCGTTCGGCAGGGTTGGAATCCGGCATCGTGCCGTCCCAGATGATGCGGCCCTCCACCATGTCCATCACGTAGAACATCGTGCCGATGACGCCTTCGTCCGTGCACAGGCCGAAGGGCCGCGCGACGGGAAAGCCGGTGGGGTGCAGGGCCGAGATCACCTTGAACTCGCGGTCCACGGCGTGCGCCGACGGCAGGAGCTTGCCCGGCGGCTTGCGGCGCAGGACGTATTTCTGCTTCGGCGTGATCAGCTGGTAGGTCGGGTTCGACTGGCCGCCCTTGAACTGGCGCACTTCGAGCGGGCCCGCATAGCCCGCGACGTTCGCCGTCATCCATGCAGCGAGTTTCACCTCGTCGATCCGGTGGGTTTCTTCGACAGGCTTGGTCCCCGCGAAAGTTTCCTGGGCGGTGGGGACGGCTTCGGACATGGTTTCCTCCGGTCTTTGAGCTGTTTTCGACGCCGGGGGCCTTGCGCGCAAGACGCGTCGCCACGTCATGCGCCTTGCTCGCTGCTGCGGCGCCTGTTGCAATAATGACGCGGCGTTGCGCGCAAACCCTCAGTTAAGTCGAAGTATCTGTTTGTTTAACCCGACGGCGGTCAGGCTGCGGGTATGCGTCGGAAGGCGATTGTTAACCAAATTCGCGCTTCGACTGTCCGCCTGAACATATCCTTAGGAGCCTGAAGGCATGACCGTATCCCACCGCGCACTTCTGTTTGGACTTGGCGCTCTCGGCGTCTGGGCCGCTGCGACGCCCATTGCTGTGGCGCAGGAAGCGCCGGAAGCGGCTGTCGAGACCGGCGATGAAATCGTCGTCACCGGAACCCGGGTGCAGGGCCGCTCGCGCCTCGACACCGTGGCCCCGGTCGACGTGATCACAGCCGAGTCCCTCGCGCGATCCGGCACGACCGAAGTGAACCAGGCGCTGGCCTACCAGCTCCCGTCCTTCAACTTCCCGCGTCCGGCCATCACCGACGGCACGGACACGGTCCGCCCGGCGACGCTGCGCGGCCTCTCGCCCGACCAGGCGCTGGTGCTGGTGAATTCCAAGCGTCGCCACGCGACGGCGCTGGTGAACGTCAACGGCTCCATCGGCCGCGGCTCCTCGGCGGTCGACCTCAACACCATTCCGTCCGGCGCGATCGGCTCCATCGAAGTGCTGCGTGACGGCGCCTCGGCGCAGTACGGCTCCGACGCCATCGCCGGCGTGCTCAATGTGCGTCTGCGCGAAGCCCGTGAGGGCGGCGCTGTCACCGTGACCTATGGCGAACGCATCACCACCGTCGAAACGCCAACGGCGGCGCCCAGCGGCAACGCTGGCTCGCCAGCGCCGAACTGGACGATCAATCCGAACCTCGTGAAGCGTGAGGTGAGTGACGGTCGCGTGATCACCACGTCGGGCTGGGTCGGCCTGCCGCTCGGCGCGGACGGCTACCTGACGGTTTCCGGTGAATACAAGGACCAGGAGCGCACGGTGCGGGGCGCGCCTGATGCGCGCCAGCAGTACGCCCTGATCGCCGGCGCCTATGATCCGCGCGAGCAGACGATCAATCGCCTCAACTCCGCGTTCGGCGACCCCGAACTCGAACAGTACACGATCTTCGCCAACGCCGGCATTGATCTGGGCGGGGCTGAACTCTACGGCTGGGGCAGTTACCAGGACCGTGACGCGCTGTCGGCGGGCTTCTGGCGCCGTTCCGTTCAGGCTGCGCTCCCGGGCGCCCCGCCGCCGGCCAGCCAGAACATCGTCCAGGTCTATCCCGACGGCTTCCTGCCGTTGATCCACCCGCAGATCACGGATTACGAAGCGGCGGGCGGCCTTCGCTTCGACCTAGCCGGCTGGGATTTCGACGCGAGCGTCGTCTATGGCGCCAACGAAATCGAGTTCGGCGTGGAGAACACGCTCAACGTCTCCATCGGCCCGACAAGCAAGCGCAGCTTCGACGCCGGCGCGCTGATCTACGATCAACTCGTCGGCAACTTCTCGGCAGTCCGGTCGGTGCCGGTGAGCTTTCTCGCGTCGCCGCTGAACGTTGCGGCGGGCATCGAGGCGCGCCGTGAATCCTATCAGATCGAAGCCGGCGAACCGGATTCGTACCGGCAGGGCGGTTATCAGGTCGAGCCGGGCCGTGTTGCGGTTCCGGGCGCCCAGGTGTTCCCGGGCTTCCAGCCGATCAACGAAGTGGACGAGGACCGGACCGCGGTCGGCGCCTACCTCGATCTCGAAGCCAACATCACAGAGGCGCTGCTGGTATCTGGCGCGGTTCGCGTGGAAGACTATTCGGATTTCGGCTCCTCGGTGACCGGCAAGATCGCGGCGCGCTATGACTTCAACGACGCGTTCGCCATCCGCGGCGCGGCATCCACTGGCTTCCGTGCGCCGTCGCTGCAGCAATCCTTCTTTGGCTCCACGGCGACCAACTTCGTCAACCTGCCGCCGCTCACGCCGTTGCAGGTGCTGCACGTTCCGGCGACGTCGGCGGTGGCCGTGGCGCTCGGCGGCAAGCCGCTCGACGCCGAGGAGTCGGAGAACTTCTCGCTGGGCGCCGTGGCGCGCAGCGGGCGCTTCAGCGCAACGGTCGACGCCTACATCATCAAGATCGCCGACCGTATCGTCCTGTCCGAGAACCTCGGCGCGGGCAGCACCGCCACCGACGCCGCCATCCGCGCCATCGTCCAGGCGGCCAACCCGAACGTCGATGCGGCGCGGTTCTTCATCAACGGCGTCGATACTGAGAGCTTCGGCGTCGACCTGGTTCTGAGCTATCGCCTGCCAACCGACGCGGCGGGCGATTGGGAGTTCACCCTCGGCGCCAACGTCAACCAGACCGACATCACCAAGCTGCCGGTGCAGCCCGCTGGTCTCCTGCCGCCCGGAACCCCGCCGCCCACGCTGTTCGGCCGGGTCGCCCAGATCACCCTGGAAGACGGCCAGCCGAAGGAAAAGGTCACCTTCCAGACTGTCTGGGACTACGGCTTCTTCGGCGCGACCTTCCGAAGCACCTACTATGGCGCGGTCGTCTCGCCGGGCACGACGGCGGCCGGCGACATCAACTTGGGCCAGAAGATGCTGTTCGACCTGGAAGGGCGCTTCGACGTCGGCGAGGGTTTCCAGTTCGCGGTAGGGGCTGAAAACATCCTCGACGAGTACCCGGACGCCACGGCCGCTTCGCTCAATACGTCGGGCGCGACGGCCTTCTCGTCCTACTCGCCGTTCGGTTTCAACGGGCGATTCGTGTACGCCCGCGCGACCTACAGCTGGTAGCCCGGAACGGGTCGCGCGCCGCCAAGGTTCGCGACCCGGCTCGCCTCTGTGGGGAAAGGTTCAACTAAGTATTCGTCAATTGAATCCAGTCGAAGAGGGAACCGATTGTGGCCTCCATGCGTCACTGCAGAGGCCACTTCCCGCCAAGCGTTAATCTGTATCGCCTTGGCTGGAAAATCGGTGTAGACAAGGCTGGAATGCGGCTCCGTCCGTGTTCCGGTCGCCAAATGTGACGTAGCCAAGGCGGCTAGACCATGGTTGCGACGGTATCGCTGACTTATTGAGGGGAACACCATGAAGAAAGTTCTGCAGGGCGCGACGGCTCTGGCGGCGATCATGATCGCTGGCCCGGCGTTCGCCACCGAAGGTTGGTATGGCAAGATCGACGCCGGCTACGGCTTCGACGGCAGCCTGGAAATCGAAGATCGTGTCCCGGCTCTGCCTGCCTTCGGCGGCGAAGCTGGCCTTGACGCCGACTGGATGGAAGACGTCGGCATCGGCTACGCCTTCGGCAACGGTCTGCGTCTCGAAGGCGAGATCGCACACCGCTACAACGCGCTCGAAAGCGGCCCGCGGATCCAGGAAGGTGGCAACACGCAAGTGTACACCGCCATGATCAACGGCATCTTCGACTTCAACAAGGACGGCACGGTCCAACCCTACTTCGGCGTGGGCGTGGGCGTCGGTCGGGTTGACGCGAATGCGGCGGACGGCCCGGCCAACAGCAAGGTCGTGACGGCTTTCTTTGACGACAGCGACACCTCGGTCGCCTACCAGGGCCTCGTGGGCCTCGGCTTCAAGGCTTCGGAACAGCTGACGTTCGACATCGGCTACCGCTACCTCGCGATCCCGAACCTCGAGTTCAATGGTCGCAACGGCGCGACGGCCCGCTCTTACGCCACGAACTATGATCACCATGCGGCCACCGTCGGTCTGCGTTGGCAGTTCGCTGCCCCGCCGCCGCCGGTCGTGGAAGCGCCCCCGGCTCCGGTCGTGGAAGCGCCCCCGGCTCCGCCGGTCGTCGCTCCGGCGCCCGTCGCCGTCGCGTGCCCGACCACCGAGTTCAAGGTGTACTTCGAGTGGGATCGCTCGAACCTGAACCAGGCTGCGCTCGACACCATCGACGCTGCGGTGAACCAGGCGAAGGCTTGCAACGTCTCTGGCGTTCTCGTCATCGGCCACACCGACACGTCGGGCAGCCCGACCTACAACGTCGGCCTGTCGCAACGTCGCGCTTCGGTCGTCACTGACGCGCTCGTTTCGCGCGGCATCGCCGGCACGGCCATCACGTCGGACGGCAAGGGTGAAGCGGAACTCGATCGCGCCACGCGCGACGGCGTCCGTGAGCCGCTCAACCGCCGCACGGTTGTCACGATCTCCTTCCAGCCGTAACCGGTTCGAAGGTCCAAGGAGCGGGCCCGGCGCAAGCCGGGCCCGTTTTCTTTTGCGCCGCACGATCCGGCGCGTCCGCATTCACCACGCGCATTGAACCGGGCGCGCCGGCGGCGCATGACCTTACCTATGGTGACGCCATGACCGCTGACCACACACGTCCGATCCTTGAAGCCCTCGACGCCGCAACCCCGGCCATGATCGAGCGCACGGTGGCGTGGTCCAGGATCAACTCCGGCAGTCTCGAACTGGCAGGCCTCGACCGCATGGCCGGTCTCATCGCCGACGCGTGCGCTGCGCTTCCTGGCGAAACGACGCGTGTGCCGCTGGCGCCCAGCGAGCGTGTCGGCGCCGACGGCGTCGTCGAGCCGCGCGCACACACCGACGCCATCCGCGTCCGCGTGCGCCCCGACGCGCCGGTGCAAGTCGCGCTGACCGGCCACTACGACACCGTCTTCGCCGCCAGCCATCCGTTCCAGACGCCCGAGCATGTGGACGCCGACATCCTGCGCGGCCCCGGCGTCGCCGACATGAAGGGCGGCATCATCGTCATGCTCGAAGCGCTGAAGGCGCTCGAAGCGACGCCTGATGCAAAGAACCTCGGCTACGAAGTGCTGCTCAGCCCCGACGAGGAGATCGGCTCGCCCGCGAGCGCGCCGCTGCTCGCCGCGCTCGGCGCGCGCGCGCATGTGGGCATGACCTACGAACCCGCGCTGCCGGACGGCTCGCTGGCCGGCGCGCGCAAGGGCTCCGGCAATTACAGCCTCATCATTGCCGGCAGGGCCGCACATGTGGGGCGCGCATTCGATGCGGGTCGCAGCGCCGTCGTCGCGGCGGCGGATGCGGTAATGCGTCTCGATGCGCTCAACGGGCGGCGCGAGGGCGTCACGATCAATATCGGCGCAGTCGATGGCGGCGCGCCTGTGAACATGGTGCCGGACGGCGCGGTGGTGCGCTTCAACGTGCGCGTGCCCGATGCGGCGTCGCGCGCGTGGATCGAGGCGGAAATCGCGAAGGTCGTCGCGGCGGTCGGCGCGCGCGACGGCATCTACACGCACCTGCACGGCGGCGTGACGCGTGGGCCAAAGCCCATGACGCCGGCGCAGCAGAGACTGTTCGGATGGGTGCGCGAGGCGGCCGCCGATCTCGGCGTCGATCTCAAATGGCACGCCACGGGCGGCGTGTGCGAGGGTAACAATCTGTTCGCCGCCGGCTGCCCGAACATCGACACTCTGGGCGTGCGCGGCGCGAACCTGCACAGCGACCAGGAGTACGCGCTGAAATCGAGCTTCGGTGAACGCGCCAAGCTCTCCTTCCTCATGCTTGACCGTTTCGCGCGCGGCGTCTGGGACGCGCGCGCCTTGCGTGCGGCGATGGCTGACGCATGAGCACGCACGACTACGTCATCCGCCCGGTGCGCGAGAGCGACCTGCCGTCGTTCCGCGAATTGCGCGCGCTTGCAGGGCCGGGCTTCACCAGCCTGCAGGCCGACGACGCCGCGCTCGAGGCGCGCATTGCGAAATCCGCCGCGACGTTCGCCGCCGACATCTCGGAACCGGGCGCCGACCAGCGCTATCTTCTGGTGCTTGAGCACCGCGCCAGCGGGACGCTTGCGGGCGTGGCAGGCGTGAAGGCCTGCGTCGGCGAAGTCCCGCCGTTCTACAATTTCCGCGTGCTGCGCATCGCGCAGTCCTCCGCGGCGGCGGACCGTCGCTTCGACATGGAAGTGCTAATTCTCGTGAATGAGTTCACGGGATGCACGGAAGTGGGCTCGCTGTTCGTGAAGCCGGAGCATCGCGTGGGCGGCGTCGGGCGTATGCTGGCGCAGGCGCGCTACATGCTGATGGCGACCGCGCCGCAGCGGTTTTCGCCGTCGGTGGTCAGCGAGTTGCGGGGGGTTGTGGACGCGGACGGCAAGTCGCCGTTCTGGGAACATCTCGGGCGCCACTTCTTCAAGATGAGCTTCCCCGAAGCCGACACCATGAGCGCCGTGACGGACAACCAGTTCATCCTCGACCTCATGCCCAAATATCCGATCTACGCAGATCTGCTGCCGCAGGAGGCGCGCGCGGTGATCGGCAAGTGTCACGCCGCCGGCGAGGGCGCGCTGAAGCTGCTGCAGTGGGAAGGCTTCCGGTATGAAAACGTCGTGGATATTTTCGACGGTGGCCCGCTCGTCACCGCGCCGCGCGATTCCATCCGGACCTTCCGTGAATCGCGGCGCATGCCGTTGAAGCGCGGCGAAAGCGGCGCCACACACGCGCTGTTGGCCAATCCTTCCATTTCCGGTTTTCGCTGTGTCGCTGCAGATGTCGCGATCGTCGATGGCGTCGCGCAGGCGCCTGGCGCTGTGTTCGACGCGCTTGGTCTGAAAGACGGCGCAACCGCTTTGATCTGGTGCAACGATGCGCGCTGAACTCTTCATCGACGGCCAATGGCGTTTCGGACGCGGCGCGCCGCTCACCTCACAGGACCCTGCGACCAACGAGACCGTGTGGTCCGGCGCGATCGCATTGACCGACGATGTGACCGACGCATTCGCCGCCGCGCGGCGCGCGTTTCCTGCCTGGGCGCGGCGACCGCTGGACGAACGCATCAGTGTTGTGCGCGCCTATGCGAAAGCCGTTGAAGCGCGCGCGGGCGTTTTCGCGGAAATGATTGCGCGCGAAACCGGCAAGGTGCTGTGGGACTGCAAGGGCGAAGTCGCGGCCGTCATCGGCAAGATCGAAATCTCCATCAATGCGCAGGCCGAGCGTGCAGGCCATCGCGACGATCCCGCGCCCTTCGGCGCGATGACGCTCGATCACCGCCCGCACGGCGTGATGGCGGTGTTCGGACCGTTCAACTTTCCCGCGCACTTGCCGAACGGTCATGTCGTACCGGCGCTCCTGGCGGGCGACACCGTCGTGTTCAAGCCGAGCGAACTCGCGCCGGGCGTCGCGAGCGTGATGATGGAATGCTGGGAGGCAGCGGGACTGCCGCCGGGTGTCGTCAACATGGTGCAGGGCGGACGCGACGTAGGCGGCGCGCTGCTCGCGAACCCGGAAGTGAACGGCGTGCTCTTTACGGGTTCCGCGCATGCGGGCCAGCACATCCATCGCCATTTCGCCGGACGTCCCGACATCGTGCTCGCGCTCGAACTCGGCGGCAACAATCCGCTGATCGCCTGGCCGCCGGCGGATGTCGCGGCGACGGCGAACCTCATCGCGCATTCCGCGTTTGCGACGAGCGGCCAGCGTTGCTCCTGCGCGCGGCGGCTCATCGTGCCGGACGATGCGTGGGGTCGTGAGGTGATCGACGCGCTGAAGGCGCTCGCGGGCGCCATCACGGTCGGCGCATGGAATGCGCAGCCGGAGCCGTTCATGGGGCCGCTGGTGCGTGCGCACGCAGCAGAGAGCGCGGAGAAGTTCGTCGGGGCGTTGATTGCGCGCGGCGGCGCTGAAATCGAACCCTTCGCACGTGAGGGCGCCTTCGTGCGCCCGACCATCATCGACATGACGGCGGCCGACGGCGCTGAGGATGAAGAACTCTTCGGGCCGGTGCTGCAGGTCTGGCGCGTGCGCACCTTCGATGAAGCGCTGGAGCGCGCGAACGCGACGCGCTTCGGCCTCGCCGGCGGCCTGATCAGCGATGATGCGGCGCTCTGGGAGCGCGTCCACATTGAACTGCGCGCGGGCGTGCTCAACTGGAACCGCCCGACGACGGGCGCGTCTGGCGCCATGCCGTTCGGCGGGCCGGGTCTTTCCGGCAGCGCGCGGCCGAGTGCGTCCTATGCGGCAGACTACTGCGCGTACCCGGTGTCGACGCAACGCGCGGAAAAGGCCGTGGCGATTCCGGCGCCGGGATTGCCCCAAGGTTCGGCGAAGTGACTGCGGTCGAGATCAATTTCGACGGCCTGATCGGCCCGACGCACAACTACGCCGGCCTCTCGGAAGGCAATCTCGCGTCCGCGCGCAATCGCGATGCGGTGGCGCGGCCGCGCGATGCGGCGCTCGAAGGCATCGCCAAGATGCGTCGCCTGATGGCGATGGGCGTGCCGCAGGGCGTGCTGCCGCCGCTGGAGCGGCCGCCGATGGCGTTCCTGCGTTCGCTCGGATTTTCGGGCGACGATCGCGCCGTGTGGGAAGCGGTCTGGAAGAGCGAGGACCGCATCGCGCGCAACGCACTCGCGGCCTCGGCCATGTGGGCGGCGAATGCAGCGACGGTGTCGCCGAGCGTGGACTGCGCGGACGGGCGGCTCCACCTCAGCGCCGCCAATCTCTCGACGATGCTGCATCGCGCGCTCGAAGGTCCAGCGACGACGCGCGCGCTGCGTCGCATCTTCGCGACGGACGCCTTCAGCGTGCACGATCCGCTGCCGCTTCAATCGGCGTTCGCCGATGAGGGCGCCGCCAACCACATGCGCCTGTGCGCGGAACACGGCGCACCGGGCGTCGAGGTCTTCGTCTATGGACGCGCGGGCGATAAAGCACGCAACGGCTTTCCAGCGCGTCAGACCTTGGAGGCCTGCCGCGCGCTCGCGCGTCGCCATGGCCTCGATCCCGCGCGCACGGTGTTTGCCCGCCAGTCCGACATGGCGATCGCGGCGGGGGCCTTTCACAACGACGTCGTCGCCGTCGCCGATTGCGCGACGCTGTTCTTTCACGAGCAGGCGTTCGAGGACAAAGCCGCGGTGCTGGCGGAGATCACAACGAAGGCGCGCGGCCTGTTCGAGCCTGCATTCGTTGAAGTCCCCGCCGCCGGTGTGCCGCTGGGCGACGCCATCACGTCCTACCTGTTCAACTCACAGCTCGTCACCGCGCCCGGCGCTGACCGGCAGGTGCTCATCGCGCCGCGCGAAGCGGAAGAGAACGTGCGCACGCGCATCTTCATCGACGCCATGCTCGCCGGCAACGGTCCGATCGGCGCCGTGGAGTTTCTGGACGTGCGCGAGAGCATGAAGAACGGCGGCGGACCGGCGTGCCTGCGATTGCGGGTTGTCGCGACCGACGCGGAGCGCGCGGCGATCACGCCGGGATTTCTGCTCGACGATGCGCGCGCGTCGCAACTCGAAGACTGGGTGCGCGCGCATTATCGCGAGCAGCTGTCGCCCGCCGATCTCGCCGACCCTGCATTGCTCACGGAAACGCGCGCCGCGCTCGACGCACTGACGCAGGTGCTGCCGCTCGGCGGCGACTTCTATGATTTCCAGCGGACCTAGTTCAGCAAGCTCGGGCGCAGCTTGTAGTCGCCGTCCTTGTTGATCTGGAACGCCTCGGTGACAGCCGGGTGCGAGACGGGCTCGCCCGTGTCGTCGACCAGCAGGTTCTGCTCGGAGACGTAGGCCGTGTAGTGGCTCTCCTCGTTCTCGGCGAGCAGGTGGTAGAAGGGCTGGTCCTTGCGCGGGCGGATCGCCTCGGGGATGGCGAGCCACCATTCCTCGGTGTTGTTGAACACGGGGTCGACGTCGACGATGACGCCCCGGAACGGGAACAGACGGTGCTTGACCACCTGACCGATGCCGAACTTGGCTTCACGCATGTCTACCTCCGCGGATGTCCGCTGCGTCACAAAAGGTAGGGGCCGAAAATCCCCCGAACAAGGGCGCGGTTCACTGAACCCACAGTCCTTGCTAGGGTGTGCCTTAAAAGCAGTCATTCGCGGTCGCCCCCCAATGAACCCCGGGGGGCGCCGTACAGGGCAGTACTCCATGGCGGACAAGGACGGAGCGGAGCGCCCGGGGCGCAAACGCTTCGCCCCGCATCACGGCGCGCCCACCGGTGAACCGGTGTACGCGGCGCTCGATCTGGGGACCAACAATTGCCGGCTTCTGCTGGCCGAACCGACCCAGCGCAGTTTCCGCGTCCTGGAGTCGTTTTCGCGCATCATCCGTCTGGGCGAGGGCCTGACGGCCAGCGGCGTGCTCTCGGAACCGGCCATCGAACGCGCGATGGGCGCGCTCAGGGAGTGCGCCCGGATCGTGGCGCCCCACCAGCATCTGAAAATACGCTCCATCGCCACCCAGGCCTGCCGGATTGCCGCCAACGGCCCCGCCTTCCTGCACCGCGTGAAGCAGGAGACCGGCCTCTCTCTGGAGATCGTTTCGCCCGCCGAGGAGGCGCGCCTCTCGGTGCTGGGCTGCGCGCCGCTGATGGACCCGTCTGCGGACGTGGCGCTGGTGATCGACATCGGCGGCGGATCGACGGAACTTTCGTGGGTCGATCCGCGCAGCGCCCATTCGAAACCGAAGGTGCTGGCCTGGACGTCGCTGCCGGTTGGCGTCGTCACGCTGGCCGAGCAGTTTCCCGAACCTGACGCGCCGGACCCGAACTGGTACGCCGCCATGAGCGCCGCCGCCGCCGATTTGGTGCGCGGCTTTTCCGGCGCCGACCAGTTCAAGAACGCCTTCCACATCGGGCGCGCGCACATGGTGGGGACATCGGGCGCGGTGTCGTCGCTGGCGGGCGTGCACCTGGAATTGCCGAAGTACCAGCGCTCCCGCGTCGATGGCCTCTGGATGCAGATGTACGACGTGCGCAAGGTCTCGGCCCAGCTGCGTTCGATCTCGCGCGAGGATCGCGCAGCGCATCCGTGTATCGGCGTTGATCGCGCTGACCTTGTCGTGCCGGGCTCGGCGATCCTGGAAGCCGTCTCGCAGCTCTGGCCGGTGGAGCGTGTGCGCGTGGCCGATCGCGGCCTGCGCGAGGGCGTGCTGCTTGAACTCATCGCCGCTTCGCGCGCTAGTGCGACATGAGCGACGAACCGGAAGAAAAGCGACGCTGGAAGAAGCCGGCCGAGGCCTCCACGGGCGGACGCAAGCTCGCGATCAAATCGCGCAAGGCGAAGAACGAGTCCTCGAAGAACTGGATCGAACGCCAGCTCAACGATCCCTATGTTCAACGCGCCATCGCCGACGGCTGGCGTGCGCGTTCCGCCTACAAGCTCCTCGAACTCGACGAGAAGTTCGGCCTGCTGAAGAAGGGCTTGCGCGTCTGCGATCTCGGCGCCGCCCCCGGCGGCTGGGCGCAGGTGGTGCTGCACAAGGGCGCGCGGAGCGTGGTCGGCATCGACCTGCTCGAGATGACGCCGATGGACGGCGCGACGTTTCTGGTGATGGATTTCCTCGACGACGCCGCACCCGCCGCCTTGATGGCCGCGCTCGGCGGCCCGCCCGATCTCGTGATGAGCGACATGGCGGCCAACACCACCGGCCACCGCACCACCGACCAGATCAAGACCGGCGCGCTTGCCGAAGCGGCGGCACACTTCGCCATGGAAGTCCTCGCGCCCGGCGGGGCGTTCGTGACGAAGGCGTTTCAGGGCGGGCTCGATGCGCCGCTGCTCGCGCTGCTGCGGAAGAACTTCGCGGAAGTGAAGCACGCGAAACCGCCGGCGAGCCGTGCAGGGAGCCCGGAGATTTTTCTGGTGGCGAAGGGGTTTCGGGGGCGGGCGCCAGCGTCCTGATTCACCTCGCCCGCTTGGTCAGGCGGAAACTGCTGCGTGTATCCTATCGCGCTCGCACCTCGACGATCCCGTATGCATTGCCAACAAGCGCCATGTCACGTGGGTTGACATCGCTCCATTTGCCTTCCGAAAGCGGGTTGATGACGACGAAGTCTTCGTCGGATCCGAATGATCCGAACAGCCGACCTGAAGGCTCTCCGGGCTTCCAGTTGCGATAGCTCGCCGTGTCGCCGTTCTCCCACACCCAAACGCCCTCGGCACGGCTGTCGGACAGGCCAATCCACAGCGGCAGATGGCCCTGGTAGGCGCGATAGATGAAATCCTGCTCTTGCTGATCGTTTATGGTGACGAGTTGACCGCCTTGAGTGCGCGCAAACCGCCGTGCTTCGTCGTAACTCATCTTGGTTGGTGTGAGCCGGTAGAATCCCCCCTCGTGCTCATCCCATGCGGCATCGTTGCGATAGCGCGCCATTGTGTCAGGGGCTGCAGACCGCGAAGCCGTGTTCGAAGCGGACGTCGCCGGTCCGATGACTTGTGTTGCAAGAGTGGGAGAGGCGAAGCGAAATCCCGGCGCGCGCAGGAGGCCCGAGCGAAACTCCGGCTTTTGCATCTGAAAGGTCTCAGTGAAGACACTCGCCTGCACGTCACTGAAGAGATTGACGACCGTATCTTCCGCTTTCGTTGTCAGGGCATTCGCAAGCGTCCGTGTGAAGACGCTATTAGACTCTCGTGGATTGTCCGGCGCAGTAAGGCCCGGACGAGTCGCGTACGCTATGAGAATATTGTCTGGAACGTCTGATAGTTCGGCGAGACCGCCGGCTGGCCCGGCCCTCGTGCCGGCGGGCAAAGGAAGATTCCTGCAAGCGTCGAGGATGACGATATTGACGGCATTCTGGGCGCGCGCCATGTCGCTCAGCAGGAATTGCATCGGCGGCGCTCGGTAGCGCAATTCGTCGACCGAAGAGGCTGCGATGTCCACCGGGACGAGAATATTGGCTCCATCATGCTCCGCGCCATGCCCGGCATAGTAGAACAGTCCGACAGCGTCCGGCCCGGCGGCGCGCAGGCGTGAGCCGAAGCGCTCCATGGCCCGCTCCATGGCGACCTTGTCGGCATTGGTCACAAGATCGACTTCGAAGCCCAGCGGTCGCAGTCTGTCGGCGATCAGGCGCGCGTCATTGACCGGATTTTTAAGGGCCCAACCCGGTGTGGTGTACTCGGCGTTGCCGATAATCAGCGCGATGCGCCTCGAAGCCGGCTGTGCATGTGAGAGCCCAGCGACCATGAGAAGGGCAACCGCGAACTTGAACAGAAACCGCATTCCAGCCTCCACCAGAGGTCGGCATTGCAAAGAGAGCGGCGGGCGCTCGCATTGATCTTCCGCAAGCGCGTATCGGTCAGCGCCGCTGATCGACCGATTTGAACGCTAGTGCCCGTTCACCAGCCGCAGAAATTCCTGCCGCGTTCGATGATCATCATGCATCACGCCGAGCAGCTTTGAAGTCGTCAGTTTCGACCCCGGATTGTTGACGCCGCGCAAGGTCATGCACGAGTGCTCGGCCTGGATAACGACGCCGACGCCTTGCGGCTTGAGAATATCCTGGATCGCGTTGGCGATATCTGCCGTGAGCTTTTCCTGGATCGACAGGCGACGCGCGAAACCCTGCACCACGCGTGCAAGCTTGGAGATGCCGACCACGCGGTCGTTCGGCAGATAGCCCACATGCGCGCGCCCGATGACGGGCAGCATGTGATGTTCGCAGAAGCTCACCACGCGTATGTCCTGCAGCACGACCATCTCGTCGTAGCCGCCGACTTCCTCGAACGTGCGTTCCAGATAGGCGCACGGGTCGATCTCGTAGCCGGCGAAGAGCTCCTTGTAGCTGCGCGCCACGCGCGCCGGCGTCTCAAGCAAGCCCTCGCGATCGGGATTGTCGCCCGACCACTCGATGAGCGTGCGCACGGCGGCTTCGGCTTCGGCCCGTGTAGGTTTTTTCTTCTTGGTCATCACCATCCTCGCGACCGCCATACAAGAAGCGCATACGCTCCCGCGACCGCCGCAAGATCACATAGGGCATGCGGGTGCGATGTCACACCCGCGACGACCCGATTGTGACGGCAGCCTATTCCGCCGCGACCCGCGCCGCTTCCGCAGCGCTGGCGCCGGAGAGGCGGGCCTGCAGGGCGGCGTACTGGCGGTTCAGCTCCGCCGGCAGGCGCGAACCGAACGAGGCGTAGTGTGCCGGAATAAGCGCCGCTTCTTCCGCCCACACCGCCTTGTCGACGGTCAGCAGGAGATCGAGCTGCGCGTCGGTGAGCGAGAGGCCCGAGACGTCGAGCGCGCCCTTCGCCGGCAGCAGGCCGATGGGGGTCTCCACCGCTTCGCCGCGGCCTTCGAGACGATCGACGATCCATGCGAGCACGCGGGAATTGTCGCCGAAGCCTGGCCAGACGAACTTGCCGTTCTCGTCCTTGCGAAACCAGTTCACGAAGAAGATCTTCGGCAGCTTGGACGCTTCCGAGGTTGCGCCGATCTTCAGCCAGTGGGCGAAATAGTCGCCCATGTTGTAGCCGCAGAACGGCAGCATCGCGAAAGGATCGCGGCGCAGCTCGCCGACCTTGTTCTCCGCCGCCGCGGTGCCTTCCGAAGCCACGTTCGACGCGAGGAACACGCCGTGCGCCCAGTCGAAGGATTCCGTCACCAGCGGCACCGCGCTCGCGCGACGGCCGCCGAAAAGGATGGCCGAGATCGGCACGCCGGCGGGATCATCCCACTCGTCGGCGATCACGGGGCACTGCGAAGCGGGCACCGCGAAACGCGCGTTCGGGTGCGCGGCGGGGAATTTTGAGTCCGGCAGCCAGCGGTTGCCCTGCCAGTCGGTGAGGCCGGCGGGCGGTTGCTCGGTCAGGCCTTCCCACCACACGTCGCCGTCGTCGGTGATCGCGGTGTTGGTGAAGATGGTGTTGGCGTAGAGCGTATCGATGGCCGACTTGTTGGTCTTCGCCGATGTGCCCGGCGCGACGCCGAAGAAACCGAATTCCGGGTTGATCGCGTAGAGGCGGCCGTCGGCGCCCTTGCGCATCCAGCAGATGTCGTCGCCCACGGTCTCGGCCTTCCAGCCTTTCAGCGTCGGCTGCAGCATGGCGAGGTTGGTCTTGCCGCATGCGGACGGGAAGGCCGCCGCCACGAAGTGCTTTTCGCCCTGCGGCGAGGTCAGCTTCAGGATGAGCATGTGCTCGGCGAGCCAACCTTCATCGCGGGCCATGACCGAAGCGATCCGCAGCGCGTAGCACTTCTTGCCGAGCAGGGCGTTGCCGCCGTATCCCGAACCGTACGACCAGATCTCGCGCGTTTCCGGGAAGTGGACGATGTACTTGTCGTCGTTGCACGGCCAGGCGACGTCTTTCTGGCCGGGCTGGAGCGGAGCGCCGACGGTGTGCAGCGCCGGCACGAAGAAGCCGTCCTCGCCGAGCGCGTCGAGCGCAGGTTTGCCCATGCGCGTCATCACGCGCATCGAGAGCGCGACGTAGGCGCTGTCGGTGATCTCCACGCCGAGCGCCGAGATCGGAGACCCGATCGGTCCCATCGAGAACGCGCAGACATACATCGTGCGGCCGCGCATGGCGCCGTCGAACAGGCCGTTCAGCGTCGCGCGCATGTCGGCGGGCGCGCGCCAGTTGTTGGTCGGACCGGCGTCGTCCTTGTTCTCGGCGCAGATGAACGTGCGGCTTTCGACGCGCGCCACGTCGCGCGGATCGGAGGCGGCCCAGAAGGAGTTCGGCCGCTTCTTCGGATCGAGGCGGCGCAGGGTGCCGGCGGCTTCGAGTTCGCGCGTGAGCTTGTCCCACTCGGCGTCCGAACCGTCGCACCAGTGGATGCGGTCAGGCTTCGTCAGCGCCGCGACTTCGCGGACCCAGGCCAGAAGACGCGCGTGTTTGGTGGGAGCCGCTTCGAGGCCCTGAACGACTTGATCTGCCACGGGTGATAATCCCTTCCACCAAAGCGTCCGGCTGCCGCCGGTTCGCCAACACAACGGTCTCACTGACTATTTTGTCCTAGGGAGACAGAGACAAATCGGCGCGAGCCCGTCAACCCGCATCATTTTTCAGGTCCCGGGGTGCGTGCAAACACCGCGCCGTGCGTGTGCAGGTGCGAGATGGTAAACGCTGTTTCAGGTGCGACGCATGCGCGCGCAGGAGCGAGGAGAAGGCCGTGCAGGGCAAGGTGATCGTCATTACGGGCGCGTTCGGGGCGCTGGGCCATGCGGTGGTGACGGCGGCGCGGGACGCCGGCTGGCGGTTGGCGGCGGTCGACCATGCTGCACATGCGGACGCCGGGGCGCTCGTGGGACCGGAGGGGTTCGCCGAGGGCGGGGTCGATCTCAGCGACGGCGCGGGGGCGGCAGGCGTCATGGACCGGGTCAGGACCGCACTCGGCCGGATCGACGCGCTGGTGAACATCGCCGGCGGTTTCCGGTGGGAAACGCTCGCGGACGGCAAGCCCGAGACGTGGGACTTCCTGTTCAAGGTGAACCTGATGACCGCCGTCAGCGCCAGCAGGGGCGCGCTGCCGCACCTCGCGGCGAACGGGGCGGGGGCCATCGTCAACGTCGGCGCGGGGGCGGCTCTTAAAGCCGGGGCCGGCATGGGCGCTTATGCGGCCTCGAAGTCGGGCGTTCACCGCCTCACCGAGGCGCTAGCCGAAGAGTGGAAGGGCAAGGTCACAGTCAACGCCGTGCTGCCCTCGACCATCGACACCGCCGCCAACCGCAAGGACATGCCGGACGCCGACTTCTCGAAGTGGGTGACGCCGGCCGAACTCGCTTCGGTCATCCTCTTTCTTGCGTCCGACAAGGCGCGTGCGGTGACGGGCGCGCTGATCCCGGTGAACGGGCGCGTCTAGTCGCGCAACATGGTTTCCGGGTCTTCATGACGGCGGTTGGGGCCGACGTCTGATCGGCGCATGGTCTCTGCGAGAAGCGGCGATGACCCATGTTCAAGCAGACCTTCCTGAAGCTCGTGCGCGGCGAGCCGCCCACAGCGCCGTTCGAACCGCTCACGCCCGTCGAACGGCGCATGGAGGAGCGCGAGTCCGTCTTCCGCGAAGCGGTGCTGACGATCGAGGGCTACTACGCGATCCGCGCGATCATCACCGACATCAGCCCCGGCGGCGCGCGCATCGAATTCGCCACGCGCATCGACCTGCCGTCGCGCATCGTGATCGTCGAGCCGCTGTCAGGGCTGAAGCGCTGGGCGCGCGTGGCGTGGCAGCACGACGGCGCGGCGGGATTGGTGTTTCAGGAGGAGGCGTAGGAGGGCGGCAGAAGCCAGCGTTCAGCCTGCGCCGCGTGTGATGTTCGCAGCCTGAAATGGGTCGCGGTTGGCGTAGCGAAATTCGTGTAGACGGTTGCCGAGACGGCGTCGATCCTACGCGACGCTGGGCGATTGCGGTTGACGGCAACCACGCCGCACGAAACGATCCACCTAATATTCCGCTGAGCTAGCGACGGGTTGGCAGCATGGCCCCGGATCGGGGCGACTTCACCTTTGGAAAGCTAGTTGTGCTCGCCGCCGGGGTCGCGCTGGGCGCGCTTTCCACGAGTTATGTGAACGACATCGAGCGGCGGCGCGACGCGACGCTCGCGCTCTACGACGAATGGTCGTCACCCGAAATGTACAAGCAGAGGGCTATCGCCGGGCGTGCGGAAATGAACGCGCTCCAGGCCATCGGTAGGCGTGAGACGCCGCCTAGGGCGCAGACGCCTGCGCCGAACCAAGCAGAGACGCCGGATCAGTCGATAGCTCTCGATGCGCAGAATTTGGCGGCCACGAAGGACGAGGAGAGGCAGGCCCTCATTCGGGTGGCGCTGTTTTTTGAACGCGTCAGCATCCTCTATCAGAACAACCGCATCGAGCGGCAGCTGATGCGGGACCTGTTCTGGAACTCGGCGCCGTTCTGGGTTGAGCGGATAGCTGCGAAGGAAAGCTGCGCCCATCCCACGATCGAGGAGATGTTGGCGCGCGCGACGCCCAGCGCCGAGGCGAAGGTCAGCGCGAGCGATCCCTTCGACGGATTCTGCGCGCTCAAACAGGCAACCGATGAAGCGCAAGACACCACCGGGCTTTCCGCGATCCGTTCACGCGCCATTCTCGGCGCAGCAATCGTTGTGTCCGACTATGGGGGCGGGGTGCCTTCGCCAATCCTGCAACCGGTAGGATTTGATCGCGCATTTTGGCGAAAAGTCGCCGTGCTCGATGCGACCGGACTTCCGCTGGAGAGCCGTAAACTAGATCCCGGATCTTTCGTCGCCACGGTGCCCTTGCCGGATGACGATCGCAACAAAGTGCACTGATCACGGACTATCGCTCACGAGCGGCGGCCAACGCCTTCAGCCGTTCAGTCTGTGCCGGCGTCAGAATATCTCCCGCCGCCGCGACCGCTCCGATTTCACCGCGCAGCCATTCGATCGGATCGCGGCCTTCCACCCAGCCGAGATTGGGGCGGTGGATCTGGTAGCCGATGAGTTGTTGCAGACGTTCGGGAAAAGTGCGCGCGATGTCGGGCGGAATGGACACGAGCAGCTTCTCCGCCGGCGCGAGCCAGCCGACGCTGTAGCTCATCACCACGCCGCGCCGCAGCGCGTTCGTGGTGTTGGCGCCGCCGCCGTGCAGAGCGCTTCCCAGCCACAGAATGACCGCGCCCTTCGGCGCCTCCGCCGCGACGAGATCTTCATTGCAGGCGGGCCGTTTGCGGTCCCAGCGATGACTGCCCGGTGCGATGCGCGTGGCGCCGTTGGCGGCGGTGAAGGGATCGAGCGTCCACAGCGCATTGATCATCAGCTCCGCGCCGGCATGCGCGAAGGGGAAGAAGTCGTCGTCGCGATGGAGATGCTGGGCGGGTTCGCCCGGGCCGATGCCGATGGCCTGCGTGAGATTGAGCTGGATACGGTCACACGCGCGCGTGCCGGCGCCGAGCATCGCTTCCGCTACCGGCAGCACCACATCGTCGAGCGCCAGCATCGCCGTGCGCGGCGCCTTCGCGAAGAGCGCGCTGAAGCGGCGCGTGCGCGTGCCGAAGAAGGGGCCTTCCCCGCAGGGCGCGGCGTCGAACCAGGGCGCGAGATCGTGATCGAGCGCCTCTCTCTGCGCCGCCGTCAGCGCGTCATTGATGATGCACGCCCCCGCAGACTCCAGCGCCGCGCACACGGCCTCCACGCCATCTGCGCGCGCAAGATGCGGCAGCTCGCTCACGCCGCCTCGGCGCCGCGCGACACGAGCACCGATCCCGAAACGCCGGCACGCACGCGCAAGGCTGCAAGATGCGCTGCGCGGACCGGGTTCATCACCGCGATCGCCTCGCCCTCGCCATAGCTGCGCGGCGGCCCGAGCGGCGCGCAGTCCCAGCCATAGCTGCGGGCGCGCCGCGCCAGACCGCGCTCCATCAGCGCCGTGTAGCCGGTGACGCCGTGCGCCAGCGCGAACTCGAGAATGCCGAGATGCAGCGTGAGGCGCGCCGCCTCGTTGATCGCCGCCGGCCAGTCGGGATCGCCGGGACAGTGGCGCGACCATTCGAAGAGGTGGGGGCCGGCAGGGACGGGGCCGTCGACGAAGTCGGCGAAGAGGTCGCCCATCATGTGCGGGCCTGTGGTGGGCAGGAGGCGGGCCGACGCGCGGCACGCCCCGCTTTCGTCCAGAACCAGGATATAGTGGGCGCGCGCATCGTCGTAGGCGTCGATCTCGCGGCCATCGGCCCGGTCGAGCGCCCGCCAGCCCAGCAGGTCCACGAAGATGCGTCGGCGATGCCGGTGCATCTCCTCCAGTTCCCGGGTGCAATGAGCGACATTGGAAATGGTGGCGAAGTGCGCAAGCACGGCGGGGCCTCCCATTCCCTTTTATGGGGAATAGATCTTAAACACAATCATAGATTGCAGCGCTTGCTATTTCCTGGCGGGCGCGGAAGGAAACGGCCCCCATGCTCACCGTGAAGGCCAAATACGCGCTTCGTGCGATGCTCGACCTCGCCCAGCAGGAGCCGGGGCGGCCGGTGTTCATCGCCGACATCGCCACCCGCCAGGACATCCCGCGACGCTTCCTCGAGAACATCCTCGTCGAGTTGAAGCGCAGCGGGCTCGTGGTCAGCCATCGCGGCAAGCACGGCGGCTATGCGTTGGCGCGCAAGCCTGCCGACATCTCCTTCGCCGAAGTGATCCGCATCTCCGACGGTCCGCTCGCGCTCGCGCCCTGCGCCAGCCGCACGGCCTACGAGCGCTGCGACGATTGCCCCGACGAGGCGACCTGCGCGCTGCGCCACGTCCTCATCGAGGTGCGCGACTCCACCGCTGGAATTCTTGAACGGACCACGCTGGCAAGCGCCGTGAAATTGCCGTTAGACGGGCTTACGGAACGGACAAGCGCCTCGCCGTTGTGAGGCTCCATCTTCCATGATGACTAGCGATGCGACGGCGCATCGACGCCACGGAGGCGATTCCTTGCCCGGACCCGAAGCCCATCGATCAGGTTGCGCCTGAGCATGGCTGGCGTGGCTGCGTCCCCAAAGCGATGGCGTTTTCGCGAGCCAAGCGCGCTCGGCGGCTTCTGGCCGTCATTCGGCTTTGTCGCCCTCTATCTCGGTTTCATCGTTCTCATTCCGCTCGCCGCGCTCGCGTTGCGGCCATGGGAAATCGGCATCGACGGCGTGTGGCGCGCGGTCTCGTCGGAACGCACGGTGGCCGCGCTGAAACTGAGTTTCGGCGCCGCTGCGATCGCGGCGTCCGTGAACGCGGTGTTCGGCACGATCGTCGCGTGGGCGCTGGTGCGTTATGAATTTCCCGGCAGGCGGGTAATCGATGCGCTCGTCGATCTGCCGTTCGCCTTGCCGACGGCGGTGGCCGGCATCGCGCTGGCGGCGATCTACGCGCCGAATGGCTTCATCGGCGCAGCGTTCGCAGAGCATCAGATCCGCATCGCCTACACGCCCATCGGCATCATGATCGCGCTGGTGTTCATCGGCTTTCCGTTTGTCGTGCGCGCGGTGCAGCCCGTGCTCGCCGATCTCGAACGCGACGTGGAAGAAGCAGCCGCCACGCTCGGCGCCTCGCGCTGGCGCACGATTTCGCAGGTGATCTGGCCGTCCATCGCGCCGGCCATGTTGACCGGCTTCTCGCTCGCCTTCGCGCGCGCGGTGGGTGAATATGGATCGGTGATCTTCATCGCCGGCAATCTCCCAATGGTATCGGAGATTGCGCCGCTGCTTATCATCATCAAGCTTGAGGAGTTCGACTACGCCGGCGCCGCCGCCATCGGTCTCGCCATGCTGGTGATCTCCTTCGTGCTCCTTTTCGTCCTCAACGGCCTGCACGCTTTCATGACGCGACGAGGCGGCGCATGATCAATCGCATTCCCGCCGCGCCGACGCGCGATCCGCCCTGGTTCAAGTGGACGCTGATCGCCGTGGCACTCGCTTACGTCCTGATCGTCCTCGTGCTGCCGCTGCTCGCCGTATTCGTCGAAGCGTTGCGCAAGGGCGAGGCCGCCTACTTCGCATCGTTCAAGGAACCCGCTGCACTTGCGGCAATCCAGTTGACGCTGCTCGTCACCGCCATCGCCGTGCCGCTCAACACGGTGTTCGGTCTCGCTGCGGCCTGGGCGATCACCAAGTTCGAATTCGTCGGCAAGAGCTTCCTGACGACGCTGATCGACCTGCCGCTGTCCGTGTCGCCGGTGATCTCGGGCCTCGTCTACGTGCTGCTCTACAGCGCCCACGGCTGGTTCGGGCCGTTCTTTCTCGACCGCGGCATCGAGATCATCTTCGCGGTGCCGGGCATCGTGATGGCCACGACGCTCGTGACGTTTCCTTACGTAGCGCGCGAACTCATCCCCTTGATGCAGCAGCAGGGCACGGATGAAGAAGCCGCCGCCGCCACGCTCGGGGCCGGGCCGTGGCGCACCTTTTTTCTGGTGACGTTGCCGAACGTGAAGTGGGCGCTGACCTTCGGCGTCCTGCTCTGCACCGCCCGCGCGATGGGGGAGTTCGGCGCCGTGTCGGTGGTGTCGGGGCACATTCGCGGCCTCACCTCGACCATGCCGCTGCATGTCGAGATTCTCTACAATGAGTACAATTTCGTCGCCGCCTTCGCGATTGCTTCGCTGCTGGCGCTGTTTGCGCTGGTAACGCTCGGCGTGAGGGCCATCCTCGAACAGCGCTTCGAAGCCGAACTCGCTGCGGCCAACAGGACCTGACGCCATGCCGCTCGAGATCGAAAATATCCGCAAGAGCTTCGGGAAGTTTCCCGCGCTGAACAGCGTGTCGTTGCGCGCAGAGGACAGTGAGTTCATCGCGCTGCTTGGTCCGTCGGGTTCCGGCAAGACGACGCTACTGCGCTGCATCGCGGGCCTCGAAGTGCCGGACTCCGGCACCATCCGCTTCCAGGGAGAGAACCTGCTCGCGCAGAAGGTGCGTGACCGCAGGATCGGCCTCGTCTTCCAGCACTACGCGCTCTTCCGCCACATGACGGCCGCGCAGAACGTCGCCTTCGGCCTGAAGGCCAAGCGCGGCAAGGACAAACCCGACAGTGCGACGATCAAGGCGCGCGTGGAGGAACTGCTCGCGCTCGTGCAACTCGACGGGCTCGGCGGGCGCTATCCCTCGCAGCTCTCCGGCGGTCAGCGGCAGCGCGTGGCGCTGGCGCGTGCGCTCGCCATCGAACCGCGCATCCTGCTGCTCGACGAGCCGTTCGGCGCGCTCGACGCCAAGGTGCGCCGCGAATTGCGCCGCTGGCTGCGCCAGATCCACGAGCGCACGGGGCTGACGACGATCTTCGTCACGCACGATCAGGAAGAGGCGCTGGAACTCGCCGACCGCGTGGCGCTGCTGAAGGATGGCGCGCTGGAGCAGGTCGGCACGCCCGAAGAACTGTATCACCACCCCGCGACGCCATTCGTGTTCGAGTTTCTCGGCGATGTGGTGAAGCTGCCCTGCGAGATCGTCGATGGCGCGGCAGTGCTCGGCGGCGTCCGTGCGACATTGCTGGGCGGTTCGCGCAAGACGTCAGGCAAGGGTATCGCGCATGTGCGTCCCGACGCGTTCGACGTGGCGCCCGGCGAAGGCGAGGGGCTTGAAGCGACGTTGCGCGATGTGGTGTCAGCGGGCGCCAGCGCGCGACTTGATTGTCTGCTCGACACCGGCGATGCGCTCGAAATCCGCGTGCCGCACGATCTCGCGCAGAACCTCAGGCCCGGCGAGCGCGTGACGCTGCGCCCGCGCGAAGCACGGGTATGGTAGAAAATCGGTGCGCGGGAAATGATTTTGTGTTACGTCATGAGCCTTGCCCAAGCCCGTAGCGCAGCCCTGATATCGCAACAATAAAGGCCTGACGGACTGCGCCAATCTGGATGGCAGAGTCTGGCAGGTTTTTGTCCGTTTCTGGCATAGTCTGGCATGGTCTGGCGCAGTTGCGGATCGCGCCGTTCAGATCTCGTAGCTCTCTTCCGCCAGCGGTCCGCGCGGCAGGGGAGCGTGCGCTTCGCGGATCATGCCGGCCGCCGCCGTCTGGTGCGTCACGGGATCAATGAGCACGAAGGCGCCGGTGGCCGGGGCGTCGTCGAAACGGTCGGCGATCAGCGCATCGAGCGCCTTCACCCGCACAGAGGCGATGTCGTTGAGCTTCAGCTCCGTCGCGTCTGAAACCGCGGCAAGTTCGGTGACCTCGCGCACAAAATGGATCAGATCGATCACCGCGTGTGTGGTGCGCGTACCCTGCCGCAGCAGGTAGCGCCGCCCGCGCTGCCAGGCTTGCGTGTCGAGCCAGCAGAGATCGGCGGTCACGCTCTTGGCTGTCTGCACGTCGTTCGACGCGAGCGCATCGCCGCGCGCCAGATCGAGATCGCGATCGAGAACGAGCGTCACGGACTGCCCGGTGACCGCTTCGTCGATCGCCCCGTCGAAGGTGCGGATTTCGCGGATCACGGCCGGCAGAAGGGAAGGCGCAGCGGTGACCGTGTCGCCGACTTTCACCGACCCGCTCTCAACCCGTCCCGCGTAGCCGCGCCGCGCGTCGGGATCGCTTTCGCCCCAGCGCGCGACGCGCTGGATCGGGAAGCGGAAAGCGGCGTTAAGCTTGAGAACGCGCGGCGGCGTTGACTCCAGAATGTCGAGCAGCGGCGGCCCCTGATACCAGTCGCCGCCGCCGCGCCGCGCGACATTGTCGCCGGACTTGGCCGAGATCGGCACATAGGCGAGCGGCTGCAGATCCAGCGTGCGCGCAATGCGCTCGAAGCCTTTGCGGATTTCCTCGAAAGCGGCCTCAGACCAGTCGAGCAGATCCATCTTGTTCACCGCCACGATCACATCGAGGCCCATGAGCTTGGCGATCGCCGCGTGCCGCCGCGTCTGGCTTTTCAGGCCCTTGCCGATGATGCGGCTGGCGTCGATCAGGATAATCGCCACCTCCGCCGTCGAGGCGGCGGTCACCATGTTGCGCGTATATTGCTCGTGGCCCGGCGCATCGGCGATGACGAAGGCGCGCTTGGGCGTGGAGAAATAGCGGTAGGCGACGTCGATGGTGATGCCTTGCTCACGCTCGGACTCAAGACCGTCCGTGACCAGGGCAAGGTCGATCTCGCCTTCCTCGGCGCGCGCATGTTTGGCCTTCGAGATCGCGGCGATCTGATCGCGCATCAGGCCCTTGGAATCGTAGAGCAGGCGGCCGATCAGCGTCGACTTGCCGTCGTCGACGCTGCCGGCGGTCATGAAACGCAGGACGTCGCGGCTCTCGGCGGGGGAACCGTCGAACATCAGAAATAGCCTTCCTTCTTGCGCCGCTCCATGGACGCTTCCGAGGCTTGGTCGTCCATGCGCGTCGCGCCGCGCTCGGAGAGGTCGGCGAATTCGGTTTCGGCGATGATTTCCAGCGGATTGCGCGCCACGCTCGCGACCGGCGCCGTGCAGGTGATGTCGCCCACGGTGCGGAAGCGCACGCTAACGCGCTCCACCACATCGCCTTCGCCGGCGGGCGTGAGATCGGTCACGGGCATCAGCAGGTCGCCGCGCCGCACGATATCTCGATCATGGGCGTAATAAAGCGGCGGCAGGCTCATGCGCTCGCGGTGGATATAGGTCCAGATGTCGCGCTCGGTCCAGTTGGAGAGCGGGAAGACCCGCATGTTCTCACCCGGATGGATGCGCGTGTTGTAAAGGCTCCAGAGCTCGGGACGCTGGGCTTTCGGATTCCACTGACCGAACTCGTCGCGGTGCGAGAAGATGCGCTCCTTGGCGCGGGCCTTTTCCTCATCACGACGGGCGCCGCCGATGAGCGCGTCGAACTGGTGCTCGGCGATGGCTTCGAGCAGCGTCACGGCCTGCGCGCTGTTACGGCTGTCGGTTTCCTTGCGCAGACGCACCGTGCCGCGGGCGATGGAATCCTCGACCTTGCCGACGACAAGGCGTTCGCCGAGTTCGGCCACGCGCTGGTCGCGGAAGGTGATGACCTCCGGAAAATTGTGGCCCGTGTCCACGTGCAGCAGCGGAAACGGCAGCGGCTCCGGGCGAAACGCCTTCTCCGCAAGTCGCAGCAGCACCGCGCTGTCCTTGCCGCCGGAGAAGAGCAGCGCCGGGCGATCGAACGCGGCAGCCACTTCCCGCAGGATGTGGATCGCTTCGCCTTCAAGGCGGTCGAGATGCGAAAGAACGGGCGTCGCGACGCGGGTGGAGGTCATGCGATGGTTTCCGCGTGCGGTTCGGGAAGCGCCGTGACGTGCAGGCCGCATTCCTTGCTGTCGGAGTTTTCCCACCACCAGCGACCCGCGCGCGGGTCTTCGCCGGGGCGGATGGCGCGAGTGCAGGGATCGCAACCGATGGAGATATAGCCGCGCGCATGCAGCGGATTGATGGGGACGTCGAATGCGCGCGCGTAAGCGAGCACATCGTCCCACGACCAGTCCGCAAGCGGGTTGAACTTCTCGATGCCGCGGGCCTCGTCGTGCTCACGGGTAGCGAGTTCGGTGCGCGTCGCGGCCTGGTCGCGGCGCTGGCCGGTGATCCAGCCGCGCTTCCCCCTCAGCGCGCGTTCGAGCGGCTCGACCTTGCGGATGTGGCAGCACGATTTGCGGAGATCGAGGCTATCGTAGAAGGCGTTCGCGCCGTTCTCGCGGACATACGCCGCGACGGCGCTCTCGGTCGGGTGGAACACTTCGATCTCGACGCCGAGATTTTCGCGCGCCGCCGGGATCAGGGCGACGGTCTCCTCGTGGAGACGCCCTGTATCGATCGCGAACACCGGGATGGGCAGGGCGGCTTTGGCGATGAGCGCGGTCAGCACCATGTCCTCGGCCGAAAGGCTCGACGCGAGCGCCACGTCGCCGAGCGCTGCGGCGTCGGCGAGGACGGCTTCGGTCCGGGCGACCTTCTCGGCGAGGGCGGGAGGAATGGGGGCGATCATGGGTCGCCCAGAGGTAGTCGGCCCGGCTCCGGCGACGCAGAGGGGGGGCCTTATCCGTCCATGAAGCCGCCCTTTCCTGAAATGCATGGCTTCTTGCCGCGCCCGCCCGGCGCACGCCATAAGACGCCCTTCAACCCCACAGGCCCGATTACATGACCCGCGACTCCGCGCTCTTCGACGACGTTCCCGCCGCCCCGGCCTTCCCGGTGCTGGAGCAGGGCATTCTCGACTACTGGCGCGCCGCCGACATCCAGAAGAAGGCCATGGCCCGTTCGAAGCCGGGCAAGAAGCCGTTCGTCTTCTTCGAGGGGCCGCCGACCGCGAACGGCCGTCCCGGCATCCACCACGTGTCCGCGCGGACGGTTAAGGACGTCTATTGCCGCTTCAAGACGATGCAGGGCCACCAGGTCGATCGCCGCGCGGGCTGGGACACCCACGGTCTGCCCGTCGAACTCGAGGTCGAGAAGCAGATCGGGTCCAAGGGCAAGCAGGACATCGAGGCGTACGGCGTCGCCGCCTTCAACGAGAAGTGCCGCGAGAGCGTCTTCACCTACATCAAGGACTGGGTGAGCCTGACCGAACGCATCGGCTTCTGGGTCGATTTCGACCGCGCCTACGTCACCTACCACAACAGCTACATAGAGAGTGAGTGGTGGATCCTGAAGAACCTTTGGGACCGGGGGCTTTTCTACAAGGACTACAAGACCACGATGCACTGCCCGCGGTGCAACACGTCTCTCGCGGACCACGAAGTGTCCCTCGGCATGAAGGAGGACGTGGACGATCCCTCCACATGGGTGAAGTTCATCGCCGACAGCGCGGAGCTGAAGAAGCGCGGCGTGATCGCTGCCGGCGAAGCGCGCGAGGTCAACCTTCTTGCGTGGACGACGACGCCGTGGACCCTCGGCGCCAACGTCGCCATCTGCGTCGCGCCGGAAACGCAATACGCGCTTGTGGAGGCGCCTCCGTTCTGGGGCGCACCGGCGGACGCAGCGAAGGAGCTTTATGTCGTCGCCAGCGTGCTCGCGCCGACGATCTTCGCGGAAGGCACGTTCAACATCGTTTCGGAGTTTTCCGAGGAGCGTCTCGCAGGCGTCGGCTACGCGCCGGTGCTGCTCGGGCAGGAGCCGGCGGAGGTCGGGAGCGCGCTGCGCACGGTGCTGATCGACAACCACGTGGACATCACGGCGGGTTCCGGCGTCCTGCACACCGCCACCGCCTACGGCGATCTTGAAATGGGCGAGACGCATGGGCTGCCCGTACTGTTCTCGGCGGGCCGCGACGGGCTCATGCTGCCGGAGGTGAAACCGCTCGACGCGGGCGATGGGGCTGGGCCTTACGCGGGCGTCTTCTTCAAGGACGCCGACAAGCAGATCGTGCGCGACCTGAAGCAGCGCGGCCGCATCTTCCGGTCCGACCGCATCAAGCACGCCTATCCGCACTGCTGGCGTGATGACACGCCGCTGCTGTTTCTCGCCAAGACGAGCTGGTATCTGCGCACCACCGCAGTGAAGGATCGGCTCATCGCCAACAACCAGGCGATCAACTGGCAGCCGGAGCACGTGCGCGACGGGCGCTTCGGGCGGTGGCTCGAAAACAATATCGACTGGTCCATCAGCCGCGAGCGCTTCTGGGGCTGCCCTCTGCCCGTCTGGCAGAGCGAGGATGGCGAGACCTTCGAGTGCGTCGGCTCCGTGGAGCAGTTGTCGAAACTCGTGGGCCGCGATCTCAAGGATCTCGACCTGCACCGGCCCTATGTCGATGAAATCACGTTCGAGAAGGACGGCAAGACGTTCCGGCGTGTCAGCGACACCGTCGACGTGTGGTTCGACTCCGGCGCCATGCCATATGCGCAGTGGCATTATCCCTTCGAGAATGTCGAAGCGTTCGAGAAGCAGTTCCCGGCAGACTATATCTCCGAGGCGATGGACCAGACGCGGGGCTGGTTCTACTCGCTGCACGCGATCGCGGCGCTGCTCACCTACGCGGGCGATGCAAAGACGCCCGCAGGGCCGCTGGCGAAGCTCGCGCCGAATTCGCCCGCCTTCAAGAATGTCGTCGTGATGGGCTTCATCAACGACGAGCACGACAAGAAGATGTCGAAGTCGCGGGGGAACACGGTCGATCCGTGGTCCGTCCTCAACAAGGAGGGTTGCGATCCGCTGCGCTGGTACATCCTGAACGCTGCAGCCCCGGGGAAGAATCTCGCCTTCAAGCGTGACGATATCGCCAAGCAGCAGATGCCGGTGTTTCTCACGCTGTGGAACGTCTATTCCTTCTTCGTTTCCTACGCGAACCTCTCGAAGCCGGACCTCTCGCACAAGCTCAATCTGGCGGACCGTCCGGAGATCGACCGCTGGCTGGAAGCCAAGCGCAACAGGCTCATCGTCGATGTCACTGCGGCGCTCGAAGACTACGACGCAGCGGAGGCGACGCGACTCATCGCCGAATTCGTCGATATCGATCTCTCCAACTGGTATGTGCGCCGCAACCGTCGCCGGTTCTGGGGACGCGTGGATGAAGGCGACGCCGAGAGTGCGTTCATCGCCCTGTACGAGACGCTGCTCACCACCGTGAAGCTCATGGCGCCGATGGCGCCGTTCTTCGCCGAAGCGCTCTATCGCAATCTCGCGGCGCATCAGCCGGGCGGGGCGGCGGAATCCGTGCACCTCGACGACTGGCCGGAGGCCGATAGCGCCGCCATCGACGATTCGCTGATCTCGTCCATGTCGCTGGTGCTGTACACGGTCTATCTCGGACGCTCTGCGCGCGCGAAGGCGAACCTGAAGACTCGCCAGCCGCTCAGGGCCGCCTATGTGCGCGTGCCGAAGGCGTCGGACATCGCCGTCGTCGCGGCCAACGCGCAGCTCATCGCCGAGGAGCTGAACGTGCGCGAAGTGCGTGCGCTGCCGCCGGAGGAAGAGGCCGCCTTCGTCTCGTACTCGCTGCGACCCAATCTGGCGGCAGTCGGCAAACGGCTGAAGTCGAAACTCGGCGCCCTGAAGGGCGTGCTCGCCGATCCCGCGCAGGTGGCGAAGATCGTCGACGCTGTCATCGCCAAGCAGGCCGTGACGCTCGATCTCGGCGGCGAGCCCGAGACGCTCGAACCCGAGGACTTCCTGCTCGATGCCACCGACAAGGGCGGCTACGCCACTTCCGTGGAGAATGGGTTGCTGGTGGCGCTGGAGACCGCGCTCGATCCCGAGCTCATCGAAGAAGGGCGCCTGCGCGAAGCGCTGCGCCAGCTGCAGGATGCGCGCAAGAAGGCGCAGTTCGCGGTGTCGGACCGGATCGTTCTGGCGCTGTCGGGGAGCGGCGCGGAAGCGTTTGCGGCGAAGTACGCCGATACGCTGGCGCGCGAGCTGCTGGCCGAAACGGTGACAGTCGGCGAACTCGCGGACGCTGAACTCGTTGAGCCGCTCGATCTCGACGATCTCGAAATGACTGCGTCTATCAAACGGGTGTGATTGTCACGTCGTGCAAAGAAAAGGGGCGGCGATCCTGCGATCGCCGCCCCAGTCGGTTGCAGAGTGGATGCTTCAGAACTTGTAATTCAGCCCCACGAAGAAGCGCCGGCCGAAGACATCGAACTGGTCGACGTTGGTGGCCGCGCTCGGCGAGGCCACTGGCGCCAGTTCCGCCGCCGCCGACGGTTCGTTGTCGAACGCGTTGATGACGCCGGCGCGGAAGCGCATGTGTTCGTTGAAGCGGTACTGCATCGAGAAGTCCTGCTGCCAGAAGTCGCCGGTCTCGATGAGAGACGAGGAACGCTGGTCAGGATCGTCGAGCAGCACGCGGCTGTCGAAGATTTCCTGGCTCGACTGGTAGTCGCCCTCCCAGGTCAGCGAGAGACCGCCGATAGAGTAGGTCGTTTCGAGCAGCATGCGCACGCGCGGTTCGCCCACCGTCCCGTCGATGTCGGTCGCCAGCGCCGGGTTGAACACGTCGTTGAAGTCCTGACGACGGATCGAATAGGTGCCGCGGACGCCGAACTCGAGATCGCCACGCTGTTCCAGGTCGATCCCGTACCGCGCCGAGAAGTCCAGGCCCTTCGCCCGCTGACTGGCGTAATTGAACCCGCCTTGTGTGAAGTTGCGGATTTCGTAGGTCGTCGGATCGCGTTGCAGCAGTCCGCAGGCGGCAGCGTTGATCGCCACCTGATCCACGCAGAGGTTGAGCAGGTTCTGCGCGCCCACGGTGTTGATCACGTTGCCGATCGTGATGTCGTAGTAGTCGAGCACGATTTCTAGCCGCGGTATGAAACTTGGCGTGACGATGACGCTGAACGTCTGGCTGGTGCCTTCCTCCTCGCGAAGGCTTGGGTTGGGTCCGTTGACGCCTGGATTGGTCGTGTTCGGATTGGGATCGACATAGGTGTTGGGGATACCCAGCGCGAGGCAGTTTGCATTGCGGTTGGCGCGCGTCTGCGCGTTCGCCGTGGCGTCGATGACTGGGCGCGAGCAGTTGTCGTTGATGGCGACGAAAGTCTGCGCCGGACCGCGGAAGAGTTCGTTCAGCTGCGGCGCGCGGACAGAACGGCCGCGCGTGTAGCGGAACATGAAGTCGTCAATCGGGCGCCATGACCCCTGCACGCTCCAGGCTTCCGTCACGCCGATGTTGGAATAGTTCGACACGCGGTACGCGCCACTCATTTCCAGCGTCTTGAAGCCCGGCTGGTCCGTCAGTAGCGGCAGGCGTCCTTCAGCGAAGAACTCGGTGACATCGTACGACTTCTCCGGCGTCGGCGTGTAGATGTTGCCGAAGATCACGCGGTCTTCGCGCGAGGCCGGTCCGATGAAGCCGCTGAAGGTTTCCTTCCGCGTTTCAAAACCGACAGCCGCACCGATGGGCCCCGCGCCCCAGAAGTCCCAGAGATCTCCCGAGGCGAACGCGAGGAAATCCTCCTGCGTATTCTTGAATCCGCGATACTGCCCCGCCGTGACGTACTGGCGCACGGCGCCGGGGACGGTGTCGGTGCCGAACACGTTGAAGGGCACGCAATTGGCGATCGCGGGGTCGCTGGGGCTGTAGTTGCGGATGGTGGCCCGTCCGCGCTGGATGTCGGCGCCCATGGGAATGGGAATCCCTTGAGCGGCGCGTAGCTTCACCCGGCACACGATGGCGCCCGGCGTGCCGAGAATGCCTGCTGTGTCGATCACGGCATCGGCCGCGAACGCATAGCGCTCGGAGTCGATGAGATCCTCGGTATTGTTGTCCTCCGCCTCACTCCAGGTGTAGCCGGCCTCCCATTCAAAGTTCTTCACGAAGGCCAGTTCGTCGAACTGTCCGCGCAGACCCGCCACGAAACGTGTCGTCTCGCGCTCGTTGACCTGCTCGCGCGTGCCCAGACCGAGCGGCAGCGTCGAGTAGAGTGCGCGCGCATCCGCCACCGCCGCGCCGGGTGCGCTGGGATTGGTGGCCGTGGGAGGGAGCCAGTTCTGGCGAATGTTGTTCTGGATCAGCGTCCGGATCGCAGGATCCAGATAGGCGTTGTCCAGTCCGAGCGAGAAAGAGGTCACACTGTTGGTCGGACGGAAGCTCGCAACCTCTGTCGCGTTGAAGTTGCGAAGGCCGATGTTGAAGAAGATCGGTGAAGAGGACGATGTCGTTTCGTCCTTTACATACTTCGCTTCGCCGAAGGCGGTCAGCCAGGGGGTTACATCGAAATTGAAACCCGTCTGGAAGCGGTAGTTCTCTGCCGCCGGCAGACGGCTCACAGCGCCAAGTTCGACGAGCGGGCGACCGTCGGGGCTGTTGAGCACGAGGTTGCGGTTCGCGCCGGCCTGAGCGCGGCCCGTGCCGAAGTCGAGCGCCCGCCCGACGCCGCTGCCATTGAACGTGTAGGAAAAGCCGGGATCGTTGATGAAGCAGTTGGCGTTGAACGGGTCGGTCGCCGTCGGCGTGTTGCAGGCCGTGACGCCGAAGTCCGGGTCGTTCGTGGCGCTCGGGCGTAGCGTGTGGGCGAGCGTCAGCGTGCCGCCGCGCGCGCGGGCAATGCTGCGGTACCCGGAGCCGAGGATGACATCCGCGACGCCGTCGTTGGGTGATGCGCCGGGATCGAGGTCGTTCTGCAGGAGAACGCGATCTTCCTTGATCCAGTCGATGTCAAAGTTGGTGACTTCCTCGTTCTTCTCGTATTCGCCGCTCACATAGAAATTGAGCCGGTCGCCCAGGAGATTCTGCCCCCACAGACCGGAAAGGCGCCCATTGAGCTGTCCGTCCTGATTGATCTGCGCGAGGCCGGCATCGATCTCGAGCCCTTCGAAGTCTTTGCGCAGCAGGAAGTTGACAACGCCCGTCACCGCGTCCGCGCCATAGACGGCCGAAGCGCCGCCGGTGATGACTTCGACGTTTTCGATGAGCAGGCGCGGTATGGTGTCGATGTCGACGGCGGAACTGGCGAAGTACGCAGAGCCCACATGGCGACGACCGTCTACGAGGACGAGCGTGCGGTTGGGGCCGAGGTTGCGCAGGTCAAGGAGGCTCAGGCCGCCGGTGCCGAGACTGCCGCCTACGGTGTCTTCGGCGACGAAGGAGGTCTGCAAGGCGGGGATGTCTGCGAGGTAGTCGAGAACGTTGGCTTCCCCCGAGTTGAGCACGTCCTCGCGGCCGACCTGAATGAGAGGTGTGGGCGCGTTGGTGGCGTTTCGCCGGATGCGCGAACCGGTAACGATGACCACGTCTTCTTCAGTGGACTCCGCCGCCGGATCGGCGGACGCTTCGGTCTGCTGCGCCTGCGCGGCGCCGGCGCCTATCAATGTGGCGGCGGCCGCGCCGAACAGCAGTCCCAGGCGCCGCGAGAGCGCCTTGTTCTTGGTTTCCGATTGCATTTCTTCCCCCTTGGAAGACTGGAAGCGCCGACCGGGGCCGGCGCGGAAGACGGCACTTTTGCGGCGTTGCGGGGGCGTGAAACGCGCTGTTCGGCCAAGCGTCCGTTTACCAAGATGATGGCGCGGCGTTTGCGACGAGCCGTCGTGTGCTTGCGACGAAAGTCGCTCGTGGTGCCGGCGCGCGCGATATAGTGCGACAGGGAGATCGACGAAGTTGGACCTGACCGACGATTCCAGACGCTCCGAGGCGCGCCACACCACTTCCATGTGGCGTGCGGGGCTGATCCTCGTAGGTGTGTTCTGGGTCGGCTATCTGATGCACGCCACCGCCTGGACGGCGATGGATTCAGGTCAGATCGAATGGGAACTGCTCCAACGCCGTCTGGTGTCGGTGACGATCGGCGTGATCTGTTCGACGGCGGCCCACTTCATCGTCACGCGCGTGGACGGGACATTCCCGCGCCGGGTCTCGACGACGTTTGCCTGCACGGTCGTTTCGTGGCTCGTCTTCTGCGCAAGCAACACGACGATCTTCTACGTTCTCAGTTCGGTGAAGCCCGACGTAGCGCCAAGCGACGCGTTCCTGACCTACCTGCTTCAGTTCTCCTGGATTTTCGCCGCATGGATGGGGGCCTATGTCGCCCTGATGGCGGTCATTGATCTGCAGGCGGAGCGTGAGCGCGCCGTCATGGCTCAGGCGCAGGCGCAGGCGGCACAGCTCGCCATGTTGCGCTATCAGCTCAACCCCCACTTCCTCTTCAACACGCTCAATTCGATTTCATCGCTGGTGCTCGACAAGCGCAACGCCGAGGCCGAGCAGATGCTGCTGCGCCTTTCGGGCTTCCTGCGCCACACAATCGATTCCGACTCTATCCACAAATCCACCTTGGGCCGGGAGGCCAACATGCAGCGCGAATACCTCGGCATCGAGGCAGCGCGCTTCGGCGACAAGCTGCGCTGTCATTGCGACCTGCCCGAGGCGCTGCACGACTGCATGGTGCCGAGCATGCTGCTGCAGCCGCTGGTGGAAAACGCCATCAAATACGCCGTGGCCCCAGCCAACAAGACCGCACACATCTGGCTCGGCGGCAGCGCCGAGAACGGACGCCTCATCCTCTACGTGGAGGACGACGGCCCCGGTATCGATCCCAACCGCACCCGCAAGGAAGGCGTCGGCTGGAGCAATACACGTGACCGTCTCGCCACGCTTTACGGCGCGGCTGCGGAAATGCGCATCACGCGCGGAAGCCGGGGCGGGGGCGTCCTGGTTGAACTCGACATGCCCTTGGAGCGCGGATGATGCCGCCGATTTCCGTTCTCGTCGCCGACGACGAACCCCTGGCCCGCCGTCGCCTCCAGCTGGCGCTCGCGCAGATGAGCGATGTCCGCTTCGTCGGCTTCGCCCGCGATGGCGAGGAGGCTGTGGAGGCGATCCGCTCGAAGGCGCCGGACGTGCTCCTGCTCGACATCAAGATGCCGATCCTCGACGGGTTTGAGGTGGCCAATGCCATCGCTGCCGACGGTCCGGAAATTGTGTTCGTCACGGCCTATGATCATTTCGCAGTGAAGGCGTTCGAAGCGCACGCGGTGGACTATCTCCTGAAGCCCGTTGAGTTCGATCGCCTTGCGCTGGCGCTACAAAGGGCGCGTACGGCGCGGTCGGCGCGGTCGGCGCAATCGCGGGTGCAGGAACTGACGGAAGTCGTCGAGGTCCTGCGCTCGGAATCGCGGGCACCGCCGGAGAAACGGTTCGAGAAGGAGTTCTGGATCAAGGATCGCGGTCAGTGGCTGCGCGTGCCGGTCGACATCATCGACTGGATCGAGGCGGAACGGGACTATATGCGGCTTCACTGCGGCGCGCGCAGCCATCTGCTCCGCGCCACCATGGCGGGGCTGGAAAGCATGCTGGATCCCGTGGAATGGACGCGCATCCATCGCTCGGTCCTCGTGCGACGCGCGCGCGTTTCGGCTGTGCGTCGCACGCCGTCGGGCGGACTCACAGTGCGCATGGCGAGCGGCGCCGAAACGCCGGTGGGACGCGCATACATGCACGTGGTGCTGCGTGATTTGCACGGCCAGGGACGCCCGGCCGCCTCCTGATCATAAAAGTGGCGCGCGATGTTTTCGGGGCATCGCGCGCCAGCAAGGTTACGGATTGGACGTGGAAAACACGTCGAGGGCACTTTCACCCCCCTGATCCTTCCGTGCGCGCCCGGTTCGACGGAGTGTGGCCTGCGTACGACGGACGTCGGGCGTTTGCGTCAGGCGTCCACCGGTCGCGTTTCCGCCTGACGCTGGATCGGCAAGCTGAACGCCACGCGCAAGCCACCCTCGGCGCGCTGCTCGAAGTGCACGCTGGCGTCATCATCGTAGATGGTGGCCAGCCGCTCGCGGGTGTTGCGCAGTCCAATGGCGCCGCGCCGCTCCGGGGTTGCGCGCATGCCCGGACCGTCGTCTTCGACGAAGATTTGCAGGCGGCCACCCCGTTCGCTGGCGCCGATGCGGATGAGGCCGCCGTGAGACGACGGGCTGATCGCGTGCTTGATGCAGTTTTCCACGATAGGCTGCAGGATGAGCGATGGAACGAGACAATCGGCCAGCGCCGGCGGCACGTCGCACTCGACACGCAGCCGGTCGCCGAAACGGGCGGCTTCGATTTCGAGATAGAGAAGTTGCACGCGGGCTTCCTCGTCGAGCCTCGCGAGTTGCGCGGGATCCGTATCGATGGTGTGCCGCATGAAGTGCGACAGCCGCAGGATCATCTTCTCGGCATCGGCGTTGCGCTGTTCGAGCACCAGCGTGGACAACGCGTTCAGCGTGTTGAAGAGAAAGTGCGGATTGAGCTGGTAGCGCAGCATCTTGATCTGCGCCTGGTGCGCCGCAGCCTGCGCGCGCGTGAGTTCGGCGGCCTGGCGGCGGATGCGAAAGGCATAATCTTGGGCGAAATAGTAGCCCGCCCACATGAAGAAGACCCAGCCGAACTGGAACACGTAGTCCGAGAAGGTGAAGTTGTCGGGTTTGAAGTCAGGCGCGACGGCAAGAGCTAGCGCGCGTTCCAGCATATGCATCGGGCCGAGCAGCAGGGCACACAGCACGAGGGCAAACCCGAGGCGTCGTGCGGTCGACCAGTCCTGATACTGGGACAACGCGACGTGGATGAACGTCGTAACGGCAGCGCCGGCAAGCACGATCGCGACGCGGCTCGGCATGAAGGTCCAGGTGAACTCGGGCAGCGTTTGCGCCGCCGCCGCCGTCCGAATGACGAGATTGGCCCCCCAGAAAATGATCTGGAAGAGGACGAAACTGCGCAGTCGCTCCCGCGCGAGCGCTTCGTCGGCCATTGCGCCGAGCTTGTTGATCTCCTGCATCCGATCCGTGCCTCGCCTGAAGAGGCTAGGCGCAATCGACCCGAATCGGGACGGCGTTCGTCGCGCGGCGAAGACGGTTTGTCGATTTGTCGTGCTGCCGGAGCGGTCTGTCGTCGCGGACGAGAGGCTTCAGCGCGACGAGGCGCCTTGGTGGACCCGAGGAGGATCGAACTCCTGACCTCCGCATTGCGAACGCGGCGCTCTCCCAGCTGAGCTACGGGCCCTTAGGCGTCCCGGGAGCGCTGAGGCCCCCGTTCAGGGAGGCGGCATATACGGGCGGGTCGGGGGAATCGTCAAGGATCGCCGGGGGCGTGGGCGGGGACCTGGGGACGGCCCGCTGGCCTGGTGTTTGGCCCGGCGTACTGGCCCCCGATGGCGGCGAGGCCGACCCGTCCGGCGCGCGGTCCTTTCCGCGAGGTGCGAGCCTTGATACATCCCGGTGCAACGGATTCCCCAACCAGAAAGCCTCTCATGGCCGGCCCCTTCCTCTGGCTCTTCGGCGCCATCGTCCAACTCGTCATCATCGTGCTCATCGTCAACGCGGTCATCTCGTGGCTGGTGGCCTTCGACATCGTCAGCCGCCGCAACGCGTTCGTGTCCCAGATCTACGACTTCACCCAGCGTCTGACGGACCCTCTGCTGAAACCCCTGCGCCGGATCATTCCGCCGATCGGCGGCATGGATCTCTCGCCGATCGTGTTGATCCTTGGTCTCCTGTTTCTGGTTCGGCTGCTCTACGCGGTCGTACCGTTGTCGTGGCAATGACCGGGGCCATGAACGGCGCCGTGCGCATCAAGGCGGCGGGCGCGACGGTGCGCGTGCGGCTGACGCCGTCGAGCAATGCCGACCGCATCGACGGGCTCGGCGCCGACTCGGCTGGGTCGCCGCATGTGAAGGCGCGCGTGCGGGCCGCGCCTGAGGACAACGAAGCCAACGATGCGCTGGTGGAACTGCTGGCCGACAGCCTTGGCGTCGCAAAGTCGTCGGTGCGCGTGGAACGCGGCCAGACGACGCGGGTGAAGACGGTCTATATCGCGGGCGTCGCCGCGCCGGAGATGGAAACCTGGCTGGCCGGCCTGAAGGGCGAGGCATGAGCGCGCGCGTCATCGACGGAAAGGCCATTGCCGCCAACCTTCGCGCGAAAGTCGGTACAGCCGTGGCCGCCTTGCCGGGCCAACCAACGCTCGCGGTTGTGATCGTCGGCGCCGATCCGGCGAGCCATGTCTATGTGCGCTCGAAGGTGAAGGAGACGGGCGCCGCCGGCATGCGCTCGCTGCACATCGAACTCCCTGCAGACGTCGCCGAGGCCGACGTCATCGCCCGCGTGCGCGCGTTGAGCGAAGATCCCGACGTCGACGGCATTCTCGTCCAGCTCCCGCTGCCGGCGCATATCGACACGCAGCGGGTGCTCGACGCCATCGATCCCGCCAAGGATGTCGACGGCTTGACCGACGCCAGCGCTGGGCGACTTGCGCTCGGAAAACCGGGACTGCGTCCGTGCACGCCGTATGGCTGCGTGATCCTGGCGCAATCGACCGGCGAGAAGCTCGCGGGCAAGAATGTCGTCGTGCTCGGGCGATCCATTCTCGTCGGCCGGCCCGCTGCGCTTCTGTTTCTCGCCGAAGACTGCACCGTGACCATCGCGCATTCGAAGACGCGCGATCTCGCCGGCCTGTGCCGCACGGCGGACATCCTCGTGCCGGCGATCGGCCGACCGGAGTTCGTGCAGGGCGACTGGGTGCGCGAGGGCGCCATCGTGCTCGACGTCGGGATCAATCGCGTGCCAGCGCCCGAAAAGGGTGAGGGCAAGACGCGGCTGGTCGGGGATGTGGCCTATGACGCCGCCGCCGCGCGGGCCGGCTGGATCACGCCGGTACCGGGAGGCGTGGGACCGATGACGATCGCGTGTCTGCTGCGCAATACGGTTCTTGCGGCCTGCGCCCGGCGTGGCTGGCCGCCGCCTGCGCTTTGATCGCCGGCATGCAACCTTTCGCCCATTTCATGCGTTAGTTCCGAATGCGTGGTGTTTCTGACCCATGCACAGAGTCACAGGAGGGCTTCATGCGTAATAAATTCATCGCTCTGGCGGCGGTCATGGCGCTCGGCGTCGCGGCGTGCGAAACGACCGGCGGCGGCTACGGCGGCGGGTACGGCAATGCGGGCGGCACGCGGCTTTCGTCGTGCATGCGCAACGCGCTGATCGGCGCGGGCGTCGGCGCGGTCGCCGGTGCGGTGGCAGGCTCGGAAAACAACCGTGGCGAGAACGCGGCCATCGGCGCGGCGGTCGGCGGCGCGGGCACGTTCGGCATCTGCAAGTATCTCGACAACCAGCAGCAGGGCAAAATCGAAGGCGCGTATCGGAACGCGCTGCAGAACAATGCGCCGGTCGGCATGAACTGGGTCGGCGCAGCGGGCCGGAGCTATGTGCTGTCAGTGCAGCGTCCGCAGTACACGCCGGGCCAACCGAACTGTCGTTCGGTCAACGCCACGCTCAATGTGAGCAATCAGGGACCGCAGGCGCTGCCGACGGAAACCTATTGCAACAACGGCGGCGGCTGGGTGCCGGTGGCCTAGTTTGACGATCAGCTGAAAGCCGAGAGCCCCGTGCGCCGCGCGGGGCTCTTGTGCTTTCAGCGCTTCTTTTTCTTCTTCGGGTGCTTCCGTTCGGCGACGTTCTGGCCGGCGCCCGCGTGCTTGGGTTTCGGGCCGCCGCGGCGCGGCGCATGCGAGAACGGCGTGCGCGCGGGCGCAGGTCGGCGCTTGGCGCCCGGTACAGCGGCTTCCGGGTCGCTCAGCATCGCAAACAGCAATCCGCCCGACACCGGCACCGCGTCTTCGAGACGCACTTCGACTTTCCGGCCGAGCTTGAACTGCCGCCCGCTGCGCTCGCCGACCAGCGCGTGTGCGCTTTCGTCGTGGAAGTAGCGCTCGTCGAGCGAGGAGATCGGCACGAGGCCGTCAGCGTTCGTCTCGACGAGCTTCACGAAGAGACCAAAGCGCGTGACGCCGGAAATGCGCCCCTCGAACGTCGCGCCGACACGGTCCGCGAGGAACGCCGCGATGTAGCGCTCAGTCGCCTCGCGTTCCGCCGCCATCGAACGGCGCTCGCACATGGTGATGTGCTCGGCGATCTCTTCGAGCCGTCCTTCCTCGTCCTGGGTGAGCCCGTCCTTGCCGAGCCCAAGCGCCCGCACCAGTCCCCGGTGGACGATCACGTCGGCGTAGCGGCGGATCGGCGACGTGAAGTGCGCGTAGCGCCCGAGGTTCAGGCCGAAGTGGCCGATGTTGTCGGGCGAATAGACAGCCTGCGCCTGCGTGCGCAGCACCACCTCATTGACGATGGCGGCGTGCTCGCTTGCCTGTGAAAGCTGCAGGAGGCGATTGAACCGCGCCGGAAGCACCACCTGGCCCTGCGCCCATTGCAGATCGACCGTGGAGAGAAAATCCGTCAGCGCGGCGAGCTTCGTGTCGGACGGCTTGTCGTGGACGCGGTAGAGCAGCGGCGTGCGTTTCGCTTCCAGCGTCTCCGCCGCGCACACATTCGCCATCACCATCATCTCTTCGATGAGCTTGTTGGCTTCCAGCGTCTCGCGCTTGCGCACGCCGTTCACGCGCCCGTCGGGGCCGAAGGTGATGCGGTGCTCGGACGATTGAATCTCCAGCGGCGAGCGTTTCTCGCGGCCGATCTTCATGCACTGATAGGCGTCCCAGAGCGGCTTGATGATCTGGTCCATCAAGGGCGCCGCCTTCGGACCCGGCGTGTTGTCGAAGGCCGCCTGCGCTTCCGCGTAGGAGAGCTTCGCGCCGGATTTCATCAGGCCGCGCACGAAACGGTGCGACTTCTTCTGGCCCGACTTGTCGAACACGGCTTCGACCGCGAGGCACGCGCGCTCTTCGCCTTCGCGCAGGGAGCACAGATCCGCCGACAGCGTCTCCGGCAGCATCGGCGCGACGCGATCGGGGAAATAGGTGGAGTTGCCGCGCTTCAGCGCGCCGCGATCGAGCGCGGAGTTCGGCGTCACATAGGCCGCGACGTCGGCGATCGCGACCCACACACGCCAGCCGCCGGCGTTCTTCGGATCGTCGTCCGCTTGTGCAAACACCGCGTCGTCGTGATCGCGCGCGTCTTCGGGGTCGATGGTGATGAGCGGCAGGTGGCGCAGATCGGTGCGGCCGTGCAGCGTCGGCTTCTGCGCCGCGCGCGCCTGCGCTTCCTCCTCTTCGGAGAAGCCCATGGGAATGCCGTGCGAGTGGATCGCGAGAATGGATGCCGCGCGCGGATCGTCGAGACGCCCGACGACTTCTTTCACTATGCCGCGCTTCGGCCCCTGGGGGCGTCCGCCCATGTGCAGTTCGACGAGCACGAGATCGCCATCGGTCGCGCCGAAGACGTGCTCGGGCAGGATCATGAGATCGTGGCGCGCCTTGCGGTCCGCAGGCTCGACGCGTCCGCCGCTGCGCCCGCGTCCGTCGGCGCGATAGACGCCGAGGATGTGGTGCGCGCTCTGGCCGAGTTTCTTGGTGACGCGCGCGACGGGACCGTCGTCCTCGCGCACGACGCGGACCATGACACGGTCGCCGATGCCGATGGCGACTTCGCCGGGCTTGCCGCCGCGCATGGCGCCCGGTGCGAGGCGCACGGTGGGGCCGAACAGGCCGTCCTTGCCGCGCATGCGGCCGAGGAGTTCGCCGTCGGCGTCGCGGTCGATGACGTCCATGACGCCGCTTTCAGGCAGGGCGGTCGCGGAGGCGAACGCGCGCTTGCCGGTGCGCCCGAGGGCGCCGTCAGCTTCGAGCTCTTTCAGGATCGCCCGCAGTTCGGCGCGCTCGTCGCCGCGCACGTCGAGGGCGCGGGCGAGGTCCTGTTTGGAGGCGGCGCCGCCAATGCGGTTGATCGCGGCGAGCACGATCTCGCGGGTGAGCGGCGCGCGCTTGAGGTCGGGGGATTGGGGTTTCTTGGGCATATCTTTTCGTTCATGCGCGCATTCGGCGCGCTAGCAAATCCGGAAAGGGGGATTCGGGAGAGGTGTGGGGGCCAGAACCCATTTCGATCTTTTCGATCGTCGCCAACTTCGATCAGTTGAAGGGCTTGGGAAGGCCGGGCCAGGCGGGAGCCACTTCTAGCACGAAATATGGGACGGCGGGCGAAAATCGCCAAGGCGGCCATCAGGGCGCTTTCCTTGCGGGACTGTCATGTCCGTGATCTGCTTCCAGGATGACCCGGAACGCCGCCGCACCTGTCGCCAGACCGCTCGGCTTCTGGGCCTGCTGGGCGCTCACCGTCGGCACCATGATCGGGTCGGGCATCTTCACGCTGCCGGCGTTGCTGGCGCCCTATGGACTGGTCAGTTTCAGCGGTTGGATCGTCGCCGGGATCGGCTCGATCCTGGTGGCGCTGACTCTGGGGAGGCTCGCCGCGCGCACGACGCTGAGCGGCGGCCCATACGTCTTCGCCCGCGAAGCGTTCGGCGACTTTCCCGCCTTTCTCACCGCGTGGGGGCACTGGGCGTCCTACTGGATCGCGACGCCCGCGATCGCCATCGCGTTCGTCGGTTACCTGCCGGTATTCGTCCCGTCGCTGGCCGACTACAAGCTCGCGCAGGCCTTGATCGCGCTGGCGCTGATCTGGGCGGTGACGCTGGTGAACATGCGCGGGCTGCGCGAAGCGGGCGCAGCGCAGCTCGCCATGACGTTGCTGAAGATCGCGCCGCTCCTCGTCATCATCGTGCTGGCGATGGTCGCGGGCGCGCCCGCTAATCTTCCCGCAGCCCATCCCGCCGGCGGCAGCGTCGTCGCCGTGCTCGCCACCTGCGTGCTGCTGACGACCTGGGCGTTCAGCGGCATGGAAGCGGGATGCATGGCCGCTTCTGACGTGAAGGACCCGGAGCGCACTATTCCGCGCGCACTGATCATCGGCGTGCTGACCACCACCGTGATCTACATCGCCGTCACGGCGGCAGTGATGCTGCTCGTGCCGGCGGCGACGCTGACGAAATCCACCGCGCCGTTCGCGGAAGCCGCGCGCGGTCTCGGCGCCTGGGGGCCGATGCTTGTGTCCGCCGGCGCGCTCGTGGCGACAGCGGGCGCGTTGAACGGCACGGTGTTCACGGCGGGGCAAATTCCGGCGGCGGTTGCGCGCGACGGTCTGGCGCCGGAGATTTTCGCACGCACCACGAAGGGCGGCGGGCCGCATGTGGCGCTCATTGTTTCCGGCGTGCTGAGTTCGCTGCTGCTGGCGGCCAACTATACGCGCGGCGCCGTCGAAGCGTTCACCTTCCTGCTGATGATGTCGACGCTGGCGACACTCGCGCCGCTCATCGTCAGCGTAGCGGCGGAGGCGATACGCTCGCGGAAAGTCAGTGGTTTGTGGACGGCGGTCGCGCTGGTCGCGGGGGCGTATTGCGCGTTCGCGGCGCTGGGTTCGGGGCTTGAAGTGATGGGCTGGGGGCTCGTGCTGTTGGCGGCGGGCGTTCCGTTCTACTATGTCGGCCGCGTGAAGCGGGCTCCGGCGAGCCTTGCCGCCGAGACGCCGTGAGACCGCATGTCTGCTGACGTCGCCATCGAGACCGCGCCGAGCGATTGGTACAGCGATCCCAACGTGTGGGCGGTGGAGCGCGCGCGGATCTTCTCGGCGGGCTGGCAGTTTGCGGCGCATGAAAGCGCGCTGGCCGAGGCGGGCGCGTGGTGCGCGGAGACGCTGGCCGGCTATCCCATCCTGCTCGTGCGCGGCGAGGACGGCGTGCTGCGGGGTTTTCACAATGTCTGCCGCCATCGCGCCGGACCGCTGGTGAAGGGCGATGCGGGCCGATGCGACGGCGCGCTCGTGTGCCAGTACCACGGCTGGCGGTACGCGCTGGACGGACGCTTGCGCCTCGCGCGCGACTTCGGTCCGGCGGCGGATTTCGATCCGCGCGATTTCAGTCTCTTTCCCGTGCGCGTGGAGAACTGGCGGGGACTGCTGTTCGTGGCGATCGCCGACGATGCGCCGGACTTCTCGCAATTCATCGCGCCGCTCGAAGCGCGCATCGGCAATCGCGACTGGTCTGATCTGAAGCTCGCGGCGCGGCGCAAACATGCGCTGGCCTGCAACTGGAAAACCTATGTCGAGAACTATCTCGAAGGGTATCACGTGCCGGTGCTGCATCCGGGGCTTGATGCCGACATCCGCTCGGAAGACTACCGCGTGACGGTGGACGGCCGCGTGGCGTTGCACGATGCGCCGCCGCGCGAAGCGGGCGTCTATGACGGCGTGTGGGCGTGGGTCTGGCCGAATATCGGCGTCAACATCTACCAGCGTGGCCTGATGATCGAACGCATGTCGCCGGTGGGGCATGGGCAAACGCGGCTCGACTATTTCTACCTGACGCCGGGCGGCGAAGCCGTGTCGGAGGCAACCTTCGCCATGTCTGATCAGGTGACGGCGGAAGACAAGTGGATCACCGAGCGCGTGCAGGAAAACCTGAACGCCGGCGTCTATCGCACGGGCCGCCTCTCGCCGAAGCATGAGTGCGCCGTGGCGGCGTTTCAGGCGTGGGTGCGGGAAGCGTTGAAGACGGCGTGACGTGATGCTTGTCCCTTCTCCCCGTGCGCGGGGAGAAGGTGGTCGAGCGCAGCGAGACCGGATGAGGGCGTGCGCGTGTCGGCTATTCGCCGAGGGCGGAAGTGCGATTTGACGAGATTTCAATTGCGTGGGCACCTTAACCGATGCCGATGCGATTGATGAAGACTCTTCTGGCAACGCTCGTTGCCGCCCCTACACTATCCGCGACCTCCTTCGCACAGAACGGTGGCGGCCCCTCTAACACGACCGCGTTTACGACGCGCGGGGAGGCGCTCGTGTCGCTGAGGCGTGTTCTTGATCAGGTAGCGGCGGACGAACCTGGCGCGCGTCCTCGCGAGTTTCAGCTTTCTATGGTGACGGTCAGCGATGCGGGCAGCGTTCACGTCTTTCGATTCATGCCAGCGTCACTAAACGTCATGAGCATCAATCATCACCGCTATCACGCGGCCATCGTGGGCGGCGTCGTGCAACGCCCACAGCGCGTTGAAAATTACGATGTTCCGCGCAATGCGGAGGGGGCGGCCCCTGCACTGGTCGAGAGGCCGAGCACCTCGGTTTCACTCAACGGCGACACACTCGTGGAAATCGAGCAGGCATTGGTGGCGGTTGGTCGCCGCTACCACCTCTCGATCCAAATGCGTGACTTGATCGTGTCATACACAAGCGTCAGATCGATGAATGCCGAAGCGCGCGTGGAATATGGAATGATCGTTTTTGTCACTCCGTCCGATGCAAACGGCGACTACACAGTTCTCACTAGGAATGGTGTGGTCGAGAGGACTTATCAGGGCATCATCGAACCTGCGGATTGGCTCAACAGCGAATACTGGCTCAACCGGCGCTAGCGTCCGCTCTGAGCCAAGTCCGGATCACGGGTGCCCCTCATCCGGCTCTTCGGGCCACCTTCTCCCCGTCAACGGGGAGAAGGGACAGGCATTCCGCTTCAGGCCTTCTTGCTCGCCGCCTTCTTCGCGGGCGCTTTTTTCGCCGCGGCTTTCTTGGCAGGGGCCTTCTTCTTCGCGGCGGCCTTTTTCGGCGCCGCTTTCTTCGCAGGCGCCTTTTTCTTCGGCTCCGCGACCTTCTTGGCCGCTTTCGCCGGTTTCTTCTTCTTGCCGCCGCCCATGGCCGCGCGGGTGGCGAGCGCGAGCAGCGCTTCGTCGAACGTCACGGTCTTCGGATCGGCGCCTTTCGGCACGTTGGCGTTGGTTTCGCCGTCGGTGATGTAGGGGCCGTAGCGGCCTTCCTTCACGACGACCTTCTTGCCGGTCACGGGGCTGTCGCCGAGTTCCGCAATGGGAGGCGCTGCGGCCCCGCGCTGAAACCGTCCGCCGCCCGCCTTCTTGTCGGCGATCATCTGCACGGCGCGGTTCACGCCGATCTCGAAGACGTCGTCGACGCCCGGCAGGTTCACATAGGTCGAGCCCTTCTGGATGTAGGGGCCGTAGCGACCGATGTTGGAGAACATCATCTCGCCGTCTTCGGGGTGCGCGCCGACTTCGCGCGGCAGGCCGATGAGTTTCAGCGCGCGTTCGAAATCGAGCGTCGACGGATCCCAGCCTTTCGGAATGCTCGCGCGCTTGGGCTTGTCGCCGTCGCCGAGCTGCAGATAGGGGCCGAAGCGGCCGCTGCGGATGGTGACGTCCTGGCCGCTGACGGGATCCTGGCCCAGCACCTTGCCGTCCGGCGTCAGCGCGCCGCTGTCGTCGCCGTTCGGCGCGAGCGCGCGGGTGAACTTGCACGGCGGCTCGGCCTTGTAGTTCGAGCAGCCGATGAACGCGCCGTTCTTGCCGAGGCGGATGGACAGCGCGCCCTGCTTGCACAGCGGGCATTCGCGCGGGTCCGTTCCGTCCTCGCGCGGCGGGAAGATGTGCGGCCCCAGCGACTCGTTCAGCGCGTCGATCACATTGGTGATGCGCAGTTCCGCGATGTCGCCGATGGCGGCGGAGAAGTCCGTCCAGAATTCGCGCATCAGCGTCTTCCACGCGAGATCGCCCGACGACACCTTGTCGAGCTTTTCCTCGAGGTCGGCGGTGAAATCGTATTCCACATAGCGCTTGAAGAAGTTCTCCAGGAACGCCGTGACCACGCGGCCGCGATCATCGGGGATGAAGCGCTTCTTGTCTTCGCGCACATAGTTGCGCTCGCGCAGCTTCTCGAGGATCGACGCATAGGTGGACGGGCGCCCGATGCCGAGTTCCTCGAGCTTCTTCACGAGGCTCGCTTCGGAATAGCGCGGCGGCGGCTCGGTGAAGTGCTGGTCGGCCTTAGCGTCCTTCACGAGGACGTTTTCGCCCTTGTTCACGCGCGGCAGGCGGCGGTTGTCCTCGTCCTCGGACGCGTCGTCCTGGCCTTCCTGATACAGCGCAAGGAAACCGTCGAAGAGCACGACCTGACCCGTCGCGCGCAATTCCGTCTTGCCGCTCGGCTCGGTGAAATCGATCGACGTGCGTTCCAGGGTCGCTGCTTCCATCTGCGAGGCGATCGTGCGTTTCCACACGAGTTCGTAGAGGCGCTTCATGTCGCCATCGAGCCGCAGGCTGTCCGGCTTGCGGTAGGCGTCCGTCGGGCGGATGGCTTCGTGCGCTTCCTGCGCGTTCTTGGCCTTGGTCTGATAGCGGCGCGGGCTCTCCGGCACGTATTTGTCGCCGAACTCGCTGCCGATGGCCTTGCGCAGCTGCTGGATGGCGCCTTCGTCCATCTGCACGCCGTCGGTCCGCATATAGGTGATGAGGCCCACAGTCTCGCCGCCGATATTGACGCCTTCATACAGACGCTGGGCGGCCTGCATGGTGCGCGTGGCGGAGAAGCCGAGCTTGCGCGCCGCTTCCTGCTGCAGCGTGGAGGTCATGAAGGGCGGCGGCGGGTTGCGCTTGACGGGCTTGGCTTCGACTTCCGACACCGAGAAGCGCCCGCTGCGGACCGCTTCGAGGGCTGCGTCCGCCATCGCCTTGTCGGTGATGTCGAGGCGTTTCAGCTTCACGCCGTCGTGCATGGAAAGCCGCGCAGGCAGTTCGCCGCCGCCGGCGGTCTTCAGCACCGCATCGACGGACCAGTATTCCTGCGGCTTGAACTTCTCGATCTCGATCTCGCGCTCGACGACGAGGCGCAGCGCCACCGACTGCACGCGGCCTGCCGAGCGCGCGCCCGGAAGCTTCCGCCACAGGATCGGCGAGAGGGAGAAGCCCACGAGATAATCGAGGACGCGGCGCGCGAGATAGGCGTCGACCAGCTCCATGTCGACCTGGCGGGGCGCCGCCATGGCCTTCAGCACGGCTTCCTTGGTGATCGCGTTGAACGTGACGCGGCTGACGTTCTTGCCCTTGAGCTTCTTGGGGCCGAGCGCCTCCAGCACGTGCCAGGAGATCGCCTCGCCCTCGCGATCGGGGTCGGTGGCGAGGATGAGACTGTCGGCGCTCGCCAGCGCCTGCGCGATCTCGCGCATGTGCTTGGCGCCTTTGACGTCGGTCTCCCAGTCGAGGGCGAAGTCCTCGTCCGGGCGTACCGCGCCGTCCTTGCCCACGAGGTCGCGGACGTGGCCGTAGCTGGCCAGCACGGTGAAGTTGCTGCCGAGATATTTGTTGATCGTCTTCGCCTTGGCAGGCGATTCGACCACGACGACGTTCATGAGCGGAGTGATCCTTGGCGGTGCGGGGCGATCTGCCCTGACCGAGCGGGGCCGGAAAGTGGGCGCCAAGGATTGAGAAGTCAACCGCGCCTCTTCCCCCTCGGAGAGAATAAGCTAAGTATGCACGTCATGGTTGTATTTGGCGAGAATGGCCCTGATGCCGGCGGTCCCTCCCCCGGAGACGTGTTCGACTACGCCGAGGCCATGGCGGGGGAGCTGGCGCAGATGTGCGATCAGGCCGGCGCACGGCGCACGGCGCGCGGCGCAGAAGTTCCGCGAGGCGGCGGACGCGCTGCGTCAGCCGTCGAACGCCGCGCCCGGGGACGCCGCGTAGCCGCCGGGCAGGGTCGCCGCGCGGCCGGCCAGTTCGAGTTCGGTGACGGCGCCAGCCACCACCCCCGCCGGCGCGCCGACGAGGCGGGCGAGATCGTTCACATGCACGGGCGTCGGCGAGAGGAGCCTGGCGATCGCCTCGACCAGCGCATCGCCAGGCGGCGCGTCGTCGTCGCGGTCGAACAGCGGGGCCGGTGGACGCGCGCGCACGGAGAGCGGCGTCGCCTTCAGCGCTTCGGCCACATCGGCGGCGGACTCCACGAGGATCGCGCCCTGTTTCAGCAACGCGTTGGAGCCGCGCGAGCGGGGATCTAGCGGCGATCCCGGCACGGCCATCACCTCGCGCCCCTGTTCACCCGCCGCGCGTGCGGTGATGAGGGAGCCCGAACGCTCTGCAGCCTCGATGACCACGACGCCGAGCGAGACGCCCGAGATGATGTGGTTGCGGCGGGGAAAGTCGCGCGCGCGCGCCTGAAAGCCGAGCGGCGCTTCCGCGATGACCGCGCCGCGCGCGCAGATGGCGTCATGCAGCGCGAGGTTCTGCGGCGGATAGGGCCGGTCGAGGCCGCCGGCGAGGACGGCGATCGTGCCGGTCTCAAGCGTCGCTTCATGCACCCGTGCATCGATGCCGCGCGCCATGCCGGAGACGATGACGAAACCAAGCTCGCCCAGTTCACGCGCAAACTGCGCGGCGAGCTTCTGTCCGGCGGCGGAGGCTTCGCGCGCGCCGACAATGGCGACGAGGGGTTTTGTGAAGAGTGCGGCGTCGCCTCGTATGGAGATCAGCGGCGGACATGGATCGATCTGCGCGAGCAAAGCGGGATAGTCGGGCTCGCAGCTTGCGATGAGGCGCGCGCCCATCTCTTCGAGTGCTTCAATCTCCGCTTCGACGGCTTCGGCGCCCGGCGGAACGAGGCGTCTCTTTGATATGTGCGGCAATGCGTCGAGCGCGCCGTCTGCGCCTTTGTACTGCGCCACGAGGCGATGAAAGGTGAGCGACCCGACGCCGGGCGTGCGCGCGAGGCGCGTCCACGCAGTCCGCTCACGCCTGGCGAGCGGGCGTCGCTTCGGCGCGGTCATTCCGCAGTGGGTTCGGGGACCTGTGGTTTAGCGGCCGCCTTCTTCGCGCCGATCTTCGGCTCTGTCCCCTTGAGGAGCCGCGAGATGTTGGCGTGATGGCGGATGAAGATGAGCACGGCGAGAAAGACGCAAAAGCCGATCGCCACCGGGCCGTTCAGAAGGAAGTAGGCGAGCACAGGCGCTGCCGCCGCCGCCGTCAATCCGCCCAGCGACGAATAGCGGAAGAGGATCGCCGTCAGGATCCAGATCGCCCCGCACGCCGCGCCGATCAGCGGCAGTCCCGCAAGCAGCACGCCGAAGAAAGTCGCGACGCCTTTGCCGCCCTTGAAATTGAGCCACACCGGAAAGCAGTGGCCGAGATAGGCCGCGCCGCCCGCGATGAAGCCTGCTTCAGGTGAGTTGAAGACGAATTTCGCAGCCAGCAGCGCGATGGCCGCCTTGCCGCTGTCGAGCAGCAGCGTGGCGAGCGCGAGATCCTTGCGGCCCGTGCGCAGCACGTTCGTCGCGCCGATATTGCCGGAGCCGATGGCGCGAATGTCGCCGAGGCCCGCCGCCTTCACGATCACGAGCCCGAACGGGATCGATCCCAGCAGATAGCCGAAAGCCGCAGAAACGACGGCTGCGAGAATGGTCAGATCACCCATGCCTGCGATCTAGCAGGCGGGCGGCGGCGCTGGAAAGAGGCGTCGCGCTAGAGCGAGAACGGCAGCGCGCGCGAGGCGGCGAGGCGCGTCTGGATGTCGGCCTGCTCCGCCACCGTGCGTTCGGCTGCGTAGGTGGCGAGCGGATTCATCGAGAAGATGGTCCAGGCGATCGACCAGACGAGCAGCATAAGCAGTTCCTCACTCAGGGTGAGGGCAACATGACTTACAGGCGTTAACTACGTCTTACGCTGAGTGTTGATCTGGAAGCTATGGAGAGGGCGGCTTGGCGCCACGACCGTCCATAAAGCCGAGAGCGATCCAACGGATGGCTCTGAAAACAGCCCACAAGATAACGTATGCGAGCAGCCATCCGAACAAGTCTGGACGAGTTGCCTCCCAGACTCCCTTCAAGCGCGCCGTGGGGCTCATCTCGCGTTCCACAATCGGCGTCCCATCTCTGTCCCACGCCGATGTCTTCGCGCCGGTGCAGCCTCCGCCGGCCACATTGCTGCAGCGTCGCCGCCACGTTTCTCTCGCCTCCGCTTCATTGTTCGCGCGAACGGTGACGATCAAGTTCGCTGCTTCCAGCCGAGCTTGATAGGTGCGCACACGGTTGGGATGGAATTGGTATGCGTGGAGAGCGTCTGAGCCGACTACAGCGATCGCAACCAAGAGGTATGCGATGGCAGTCACTCTGGCCAACCTTGCAAAGCCAACTCGCACGTTCATGGCCGCGTCCCCTCAGCCCGGTTTATCCTAGTGTGAAAACACCGTCGCGCCGCCGACGATCGTGCGCGTGACCCGACCCTGCATCAGGCGACCGTCGAACGGGGAGTTCTTGCACTTCGACAGCATCGTCTCGGCGTCGAATTTGAACGGCGCATCGAGATCGAGCAGCACCATATCGGCGGGCGCGCCGACCGCGAGACGGCCCTGCGGCAGGCCGAGTATTTCGGCGGGGCGCGAGGTGACGGCGGCGATCAGGTCCATCAGCGGAACGTCTTCGCCGTGATGCAGGCTCAGCAGCGCGGGCAGCAGCGTTTCGAGCGCGGAGGCGCCGAAGGCTGCTTCGTCGAACGGCAGGCGCTTTTCCTCGGGCGGGCGCGGATCGTGGCCGGAAACGACCACGTCGATCACACCGTCGCGCAGGCCCGCGATCAGCGCCTGGCGATCATCCTCACTGCGCAGCGGCGGTGAGAACTTCGCGAAGGTCCGGTAGTCGTTGAGCTCAAGCTCGTTGAGCGTGAGGTGGTGGATGCCGACGCTCGCATGCACCTTCACGCCTGCGGCCTTGGCGCGACGGATCGGATCGAGCGTGCGCGCCGCGGAGATCATGTCGAGCAGCAGGCGACCGCCGGTGATTTCCGCGAGCGCGCAATCGCGCTCCGCGAAGATGTATTCCGCCGCTGCGGGAATGCCCGCGAGCCCCATGCGCGCCGCGAGCGCACTTTCATGCGCCACCCCGCCGCGGGCGAGGCAGGGATCTTCCGGGCGATGCGCGATCAGCGCGCCGAACGCCGACGAGTAAGAAAGCGCGCGCCGCAGGACCCGGCTATCGACGATAGGTCGTGAGCCGTTGGAAAACAGCACCGCGCCCGCTTCGGAGAGAAGACCGATCTCGGTCATCTGTTCGCCGTCGAGATGCTTGGTCAGCGCCGCCGACGGCAGCACGCGCACCCCGGCGCGCGCCTCCCCGCGCCGCTTGATGAAATCGACGAGGCTCACATCGTCGATGACGGGGTCGGTGTCGGGCATCACGACCATGGTCGTCACGCCGCCTGCCGCCGCCGCGCGTCCCGCGCTCTTCAGCGTTTCCTTGTGCTCGGCGCCCGGCTCACCAATGACGACGCGCATGTCGACAAGGCCCGGGATGAGCGTCTTGCCCGAAGCGTCGATTGTCTCGACGCCCGCAGGCGCTTTCGCCTTCGCGCCGATCTCGGCGATGAAGCCATTCTCGATGAGCACGCCGCCGATGGCGTCCATGCGCGAGGCGGGATCGACGATGCGGGCGTTGGAGATGAAGAGGCGCGTCATTGGTCGACGCCTTCGTTGGACGCATGCGCCGCGAGCGCTTCCAGCACCGCCATGCGCAACGCGACGCCCATGCGGACCTGCCGCTCGATGAGGCTCACGGCCTTGTCGTCGGCGACGGCGCTGTCGATCTCGACGCCGCGATTCATGGGGCCGGGGTGCATGACAAGCGTCTGCCTGCCGGTGAGCGCGAGCTTTTCGGCGTCGAGTCCGTAGAACCAGAAGAATTCCCGCTGCGACGGCACGAACCCGCCCTGCATGCGCTCGAGCTGGATGCGCAGCATCATCACCACGTCCGCGCCCGGCAGGCCGTCCTTCATGGACGTGAAGACTTCCGCGCCCCAGTCATGCACGCCCGCAGGCAGCAGCGTCGGCGGCGCGATGAGACGCACATTCGCGCCGAGCAGGCTGAGCAGGCGCACATTCGAGCGCGCGACGCGCGAGTGCAGGACATCGCCGCAGATCGCGACCGTAAGACCTTCCACGCGCCCCAGCGCGCGCTTGATCGTCAGCGCATCGAGCAAAGCCTGCGTGGGATGTTCGTGCGTGCCGTCGCCCGCATTGATGACGGAGCAATCCACCTTGCGCGCCAGCAGCCGCGCCGCGCCCGACGCGCCGTGCCGCACGACGAGAAGATCCGGCGCCATGGCGTTGAGCGTTGCGGCGGTGTCCATCAGCGTTTCGCCCTTCGCCACCGAAGACGATTTCACGCTCATGTTGACGACGTCGGCGCCCATGCGCTTGCCGGCGAGTTCGAAGGAGCTTTGCGTGCGCGTGGAATTTTCGAAGAAAAGATTGATCAGCGTGCGCCCGCGCAGCGTGTCGGTCTTTTTCTTCGCGCGGCCCTCGACGAGGGGGATGAACGTCTCGGCGCGCGCGATCAGCGCTTCGGCCTCGAAGCGGGTGAGATCATCGATGGAAAGCAGGTGCCGATGGCGCACGACGGCGGGGGCGAGCGTCGCGTCGCCTTGCGTGGAGCCAGAGGGTTTCGGCATGGCCGCTTGTTAACGCGTGCGGCGGCCAGGCCGCAAGTGTGGCGGAAGGGCGGCGCAGATTCATCCACAGCGCCATTTTTTGCACCCCGAATCAGAACGAATTCAGAACTCGCGTTTACCTCTTGTTAGGGTTAATAGGGGGCGCGTCAGGAGTGAAGGTCATGACAGGCACGTTCAAGCCGGCTGGGATTGCAGTGGCTGCGGTGGTGGCGGGTCTCGCCGCGCCCGTGGGCATCGTCCAGGCTGCGGACGCGGCCATGGCGGCGCGGGACGCCGAGGCGGACGCGCTGGTCGCCGGCGCCATGAGCGCGGGGGCGGCCGAACCGTTCGGCGACGTTGCGCCTGCGAAACAAGCGAACCTGTTCGATCTCTAACGCGGCAGAGCCATAGAGATCGCGATCGGCATCGTGACAAAGGAGATGAGCGTGGTGACGCTCACGATGGCCGCCATCAGGCGGGCGTCGCCGCCCATCTCCCGCGCCAGCGTATAGCTCGCCGCCGCTGTCGGCGTTGAACCGATGCCCGCCGCGATCGCCGCCGCCAGCGGGCCGCCGCCCGCCGCACGGACCACGAAGTAGAAGATGACCGGCGCTACCGCGAGCTTGATGAAGCTCGAAAGGGCCACCTTGGCTTGCCCCGAGCGCGCCGCGCCCAGATCGATCCCCGCGCCGACGCAGATGAGCGCCACCGGCATGGCGGCCTGGCCGAGAAGCTGCAGCGCGTCCGACGCTGCGCCCAGTCGCGGCATGCCGAGAAAGAGCGCGGCCAGTCCCGCGATGCACGCGAGGACCAGCGGGTTACCCGCGATCTGCGCGATGAGGAAGCGCAGTGATGTCTGCCGGTTCTCGCCCCAGCGGGCGAGCACGCCGACGCTGATGATGTTGAGCATCAGCACCGCCGGTCCGAAGGCGAGCGCGATGTAGGGCCGACCGAGCGGGCCGAAGATCTCGTTGGCGGCGGCCAGGATCGCGAAACCGTTCCACCGCGTCGCGCCCTGAAAGACGCTCGTGTAGGCGGGGCCGTCCTTGAAGAAGACACGCAAACTGAGCGTCAGCGCGACGACGACGAGAAATGCGAGGATGACGCCGCCGAGAAACGGAAAGGCGTCCGGCGAAGCCAGCGACGCTGAGTGGATCGTCGTGAACAGGAATGCCGGATAGAGCACGAAATAGCCGAAGCGGTTCACCGCGCCGATGGCTTCCGCCGGCAACAGCCGCGCCGCGCGCACCGCCCACCCGAGCAGGATCAGCAGGAAGACGGGCGCGAGCGCGCCAACGACCTTATCCACGGGAGAGCCGCTCCTGCAGCGCGTCGCACACGCCCTGTAGCGCATAGGCGGCGGCGAGCTTGTCGACGACTTCGCCGCGCCGTTTGCGGGATGCATCGGCATCGATCAGCGTGCGCGTCACGGCGGCGGTGGAGAGGCGTTCGTCCCAGAGCAGCAGGGTCACGTCGCGCAGGTTCAAGAGGTTGCGTGCGAAGGCGCGGGCCGATTGCGCGGAAGGCCCCTCGGTGCCGTCCATGTTGCGCGGCAGGCCGATGACGAGGCCGGCGCACTGGCGGCCGTCGTAGAGCGCGAAGATCTTTTCGGCATCGAGGCCGAACTTCACCCGCGCCACGGTGTCCACCGGCGAGGCGATGATGCGCCCGGCGTCGCACGCGGCCACGCCGATGCGCTTCGATCCCGGGTCGAGACCGAGCAGCGCGCCTGACGGCGGCAGGGCCTCCGCGAAGGCCGGAAGATCGAGGATGGGCATGGGCGGCACCTGCGTCGCGTGCGTTCCCCGCCGGGTCAAGCGTCCTCGCCGCGCCCGACAGCGCGCGCCGCCGCCCTTGCCTTGCTTGGGAACCGCGACGCTGGTAGCGCTCCGGCTTCGCATTTCTGCCTTGTCCCTGAAGGAGCGGCCCGCTTGGCCATCGACGAGAACACCGTGCGCCGCGTGGCGCACCTTGCGCGCCTTGCGCTGCCGGAAGACCGCCTCGCGCCGATGGCTGCGGAGATCAACACCATCCTGGCGTGGATCGAGCAGCTCAACGAGGTGGACGTCGAGGGCGTCGAGCCGATGACCAGCGTGGTCGCGGCGAAATTGCCCCTGCGCGACGACGTGGTCACCGACGGCGGCGACGCGCGCAAGGTGCTGGCGAACGCGCCGAAGAGCGAGGACGGGTTCTTCGTCGTGCCGAAAGTCGTGGAGTAGTCAGGCCTTGCTGCTATCCAGACCCAAAGCCTTCGCGATCGCCACCATGGCGTCGTCTTCCTGCTCGCGCCGCGCGCCATCGGCCACCAAAGCTGCGCGTGCAGCGCGGATGACTGCTTCGCGTTCGTCGCTGGTGCTGACGAGTGAAGCAATCTGTTGTGCCACGGCGTCGAACGGCTCCTCACCCTTCAAAAACGCAAACGCGACAACGGACGCTTGTCGCAGTTGCTGCTCGGAAAAAGACCCAAAGGATGGATCGCTCTTCATCCTGCCAGCGAACCCATGTTCTTCCGGCCATGCGAGGCGTCCATCCGCGATGCAGACGAGGGCATGGGCCCGCGCGGCGGCGATAAGGAACTTGTCCGACATCATTTGTCTCCAGCCGACGCATGCCCGCCCATATGGCTTTGGGCTCGCCCAAGAGTAAACGCATGACCGATCTTACCAAACTCACATTGTCAGACGCGCTCGATGGCCTCTCCGCGAAGAAGGTCTCCTCGGTCGAGCTGACGGACGCCTTCCTTGGCGCCATCGACAAGGCGAACCCGCATCTCAACGCTTACGTCGTCGTCGCGCACGACAAGGCGCGCGCCATGGCGAAGGCGTCCGACGAGCGCCGCGCGAAGGGCTCCACGGCGCCGCTGGAAGGCGCGCCGCTGGGGATCAAGGATCTCTTCTGCACCGAGGGCGTGCGCTCGACGGCGTGTTCGGCGATCCTCGGCGACTTCACGCCGACCTACGAGTCCACCGTCACCGCCAATCTCTGGCGCGACGGCGCGGTCATGCTCGGCAAGCTGAACATGGACGAGTTCGCCATGGGCTCGTCGAACGAGACGAGCGCGTTCGGCGCCGTCATCAATCCGTGGCGGTCGAAAAATTCGAACGCGACGCTGACGCCGGGCGGCTCGTCCGGCGGTTCGGCCGCGGCGACCGCCGCAGATCTCTGCCTTGCGGCCACCGCCACCGACACCGGCGGCTCGATCCGTCAGCCCGCCTCGTTCACCGGCACCGTCGGCATCAAGCCGACCTATGGGCGCTGCTCGCGCTGGGGGATCGTCGCGTTCGCGTCCTCGCTCGATCAGGCGGGACCGATCGCCAAGACGGTGAAGGACGCGGCGATCATGCTCAACAGTATGTGCGGCCACGACCCGAAGGATTCCACGTCGCTCGACGTGAAGACGCCCGATTTCACCAAGGCCGTCGGGCGAAGCGTGAAGGGCCTGCGCATCGGCGTGCCGAAGGAATATCGCGTCGACGGCATGCCGGCGGAAATCGACGCGCTCTGGGAAAAGGGCATCCAGCAGCTGAAGGACGCGGGCTGCGAGATCGTGCCGGTGTCGCTCCCGCACACGAAATATGCGCTGCCCACCTATTACATCATCGCGCCGGCGGAAGCGTCGTCGAACCTCGCGCGCTATGACGGCATGCGCTTCGGCGCCCGCAAGCCCGGCAAGGACCTGACCGAAACATATGAAGCCACGCGCGCGGCGGGCTTCGGCAAGGAAGTGCAGCGCCGCATCCTCATAGGCACCTATGTGCTGAGCGCGGGCTATTACGACGCCTACTATCTGCGTGCGCAGAAGGTGCGCTCACGCATCGCCGAGGATTTCACCAACGTCTTCGCCACTGTCGACGCGATCCTCACGCCCACCGCGCCGTCGGCGGCGTTCGCGCTCGGCGAAAAGGCGGGCGATCCCGTGCAGATGTATCTCAACGACATCTTCACGGTGACGACCAACCTTGCGGGACTTCCCGGCATTTCGGTGCCTGCGGGCGTCGATGCGAACGGCCTGCCGCTCGGTCTGCAGGTGATCGGCAAGGCGCTCGACGAGGAGACCGTGTTCGCGGTGGCGGCGGCGTTGGAAGACGCGGCGGGATTCACGGCGAAGCCGGGGATTTGGTGGTAGGTCGCCTTTGCGACAAACCCTTATCGTCCTTCGATAAAATCCATTGACCCACAACGGACTGCGGGTAGGACTGCTTCATCACTCGGGGAGCACCACCCATGTCCAAACGCCTTTTGGCCGCATGCGCGCTTGCAGCGCTCGCCGCCCTGCCTGCCGCTGCGCAATCGCGCCGACCCGCTGCGCAGCCCGCGCCCGCCGTCCAGCCGGTGCGGCCCACGACGCCCGCCGTCCCGCGCGTGGAACGCGGCACGCTCGTGCTGGAAAACATCCCCGACACGCCGCCCGCCATCCGCGAGCGTCTGCGCCAGTACGTGAACACGCGCGGCGCTGGCTTTCAGGATTTCACGCCGGACGGCGGCATCCTGATCACCACGCGCTTCGGCGACACCGCGCAGATCCACAAGGTCGCGATGCCCATGGGCGCGCGCCAGCAGCTCACCTTCTACGCCGAGCCCATCGCTGGCGCAGGCGTGCGTCCGAAGAGCAACGACGTCGTGTTCGTGAAGGACACCGGCGGCGACGAGTTCTATCAGAGCTATCTCTTCGATCCCGCGAGCGGGCGCACTACGCAGTTCACCGAAGCGGGTTTCCGCAATACGGGGCCCGTGTTCACTGATGACGGCGCGCGCGCCGCGTGGGCCCGTGCGTCGAAGGACAGCGGCGACTACGACATCTTCGCCGGCAATCCCTCCACCCCCGCCTCGCGCACGCAGATCCTCGACGGCAAGGGCGCAGTGTCGCCCATCGACTGGTCGCCGGACGGCCAGACACTGCTGATCGGCGAAAGCGTCTCGGTCACGAAGGCCAAGCGCTTCCTGCTCACGGTCGCCACCGGTGCATTGCGCGAACTGACGCCGGACCTGAACGTCGCCTACGACGGCGGCGAGTTCACGGCGGACGGCCGTTCGATCATCCTCATCTCCGATGAGGGCTCAGACTTCGCGCGCCTCATCCAGCTCGACGTCGCCACCGGCGCGCGCACGCCGCTGTCGCCGACAACGCTGAACTGGGACGTGGAAGGTTTCGATCTTTCGCAAGACGGACGCCGCATCGCCTATACCGTCAACGTCGGCGGCGCGGCGGAACTGAAGATCATCGACCTGCGTCTGCGCAGCGCCACGCGAGAAGTCCCCGGCCCGCAACTGCCGCCGGGCCTGATCGGTGGCGTGAACTGGAACGAGGCGGGCGACAAGCTCGGCTTCACGCTCAACTCGTCGACCTCGCCGTCGGACGCGTACGTGTTCGATCTCGCGAGCCGCCAGCTCACGCGTTGGACGCAGTCGGAAGTGGGCGGTCTCGACGCGCGCACGTTCGTGGCGCCGAAGCTCGTGCGCTTCCCGACGTTCGACAGCGCCTCAGGCGGGCCGAAGGAAATCACGGCGTGGGTGTATGAGCCGAAGACGCCGGGCCCGCACGCTGCGATCGTCAACATCCACGGCGGTCCGGAATCGCAGGCGCGGCCGGGCTTTTCATCCACGATCCAGTACTGGGTGAACGAGTTGAACGTCGCCGTCGTCGTGCCGAACGTCCGCGGCTCCACGGGCTATGGCAAGACGTTCGTCGATCTCGACAACGGCATGAAGCGCGAAGACTCCGTCAAGGACATCGGCGCGCTGCTCGACTGGATGGGCACGCAACGCCAGAGCTTCGACATGTCGAAGGTCGTGGCCTATGGCGGCTCCTACGGCGGCTACATGGTCTATGCCTCGATGATCATGTACCCCGAACGCTTCGCGGGCGGCGTCGACATCGTCGGAATCTCGAGCTTCGTCACTTTCCTCGAGAACACGTCCGGCTACCGGCGCGACCTACGCCGCGTGGAGTACGGCGACGAGCGCGATCCGGCCATGCGCGCGCATCTGCAGCGCATCTCGCCGCTGACAAATGCCGCCAAGATCAAGCGTCCGCTGTTCATCGTGCAGGGCTTCAACGATCCGCGCGTGCCGTACACCGAAGCCGAGCAGATGCTGGCGGCGGTGCGTCGCAACGGCGTGGACGCGTGGTTCATGATGGCCAAGGATGAAGGCCACGGCTTCGCGAAGAAGTCGAACCAGGAAGCGCAGCGCGAAGCCGAGACGCTCTTCTTCCAGAAGATTGTGGGGACGCGCTGATCCGATTTTCCCTCCCCCGCTCGCGGGGGAGGGAGAAGCGAACGAAGTGAGCGAAGGGTGAGGGGAAGTGAGACGGTTGTCGCAATCGTCTCACGGGCCCTCACCCTGACATCGCTACGCTCAGTCTGTCCCTCTTCCGCAGGCGGGAGAGGGCTTGCTCACCCCCGCAACGCCCGCGCGGTTTCCTCATCCGCCGGATAGAACGCCTCCAGCGCGAGCTCCGAGAGCGTCACGTCCATCGGCGTCCCGAACATGGTCATGGTGCTGAGGAAGCTGAGCACGCCTTTCGATGTCTTCAGCTTTAGCGGAATGAAGACGCCGTGGTCAGGCTGCGCGGGTCGCGCGCCGATCGGCGCTGGATACGCCGACACTTCCGCGTAGAGCGCGGCCAACACCGTATCGGCGCTCATCTCCACCTGACGGCGCAGGCGCGAGAGGATGTGCGCGCGCCACTCCGCGCCGTTGACGATGTGGCGCGCCATGCCGCTCGGATGCATGCCCAGACGCACCGCGTTCGGAGGCGTTTCAAGGAGGTCGGCGTCCACGCCTTCCATGAAGATCGCGACCGCGCTGTTCATCGACACGATGTTCCAGTGCCGGTCCACCGCGAGCGCCGGAAACGGCTCGTGTCCCTTGAGCACCAGATCGATCGCCGCACGCGCGGCTGAAAGCGCGGGATCGTCCAGCGATTTCTCAGAGAATACCGGCGCGAAGCCCGCCGCGACCAGCACCGTGTTGCGTTCGCGCAGGGGGATTTCGAGGCGTTCGGCCAGATGCAACAGCATCTCGCGGCTCGGCCGCGCGCGCCCGGTTTCGATGAAGCTCAGATGGCGCGTGGAAATGTCGGCTTCACCCGCGAATTCGAGCTGGGAGAGGCGCCGCCGCTGGCGCCATTCGCGGAGATGTTCGCCGACATGGGCGGGCGCGGCGCGCTGGGCGGTGCTGGTCATACGAGGAGCCTAGCGCCGGCGCGCGAGGCGATCCAATTACCTCAAAGGTAATCGCGTTCCCTCTCCCGCGTGCGGGAGAGGGTTTTCGCGTCAGCGCTCGACGTTGAACTTCACGATCACGTGCGCGTGGCGGCGCAGGGGCTGGTCGGCGTCGTCATCGACGGCGTCGTGTTCGACGATCTTCACCTTCCGCGCCGAAACGCCCAGCGCCGAGATGACCTTGGCCTTCACCGCCTGCGCGCGCGCGGCGGCATTCGCCGCGCCCGTCGCGCCGTCGGCGGTGTTGGCGCCGAACGCCGCGACGTCCACGCGACGTACATGCGAGAAGCGCGCCTTGCAGGTCGCGATCGTCTCGTTGATCGTGGCGAACACAGGATCGGCCGACGCGGGCACGGTCGTGACGGTCGGATCGAAGTAGATCTTCACATCGAGATCGGGACACGCCGTCGCTTCGACCACCGGTCGTTCGGTCGGCGGCGCGGGGCCTACGGTGCTGCAGGCGGCGAGCGCGACGAGCGCAGCGGCGAAAGCGAACTTCTTCATGACGTCACCTCGGGGAGCGTGCGCCCCGGCCTTGGGCTTTGTGGGCCTAGCCGACCTTCGCGCACGTCTGCAGCGCCATCCGGCCGCGCGCGAATTGCACGCGTCCGCCGTTGGCGCTGTCCTGATCCTGAATAAACGTGAGTCTGCTGTTGGAATACATGCGTTGTGCGAAGGGATCGTCGCTGGGGTTCACCCGTGGCACTGCGAGCACGCCGTCCGGTGTCGTCAGCCACGCCATGGCTCCGTCGAAGGCCACCTGCAGGGTTTCGGAACCACAGCGGTAGCTTGTGGGCGTGGGGGTTCCCGGGCCGCCTGCCAGCGTGGGCGTGGAACTCGTTGGGGAACTCGGCGCGGCGGGCGTCGTGCCGTAGCCCGGATAGACAGGATACGTCGTCGGCGCGGGCGCTGTCGGGAGCGTCGTCACCGGCGCGGGCGTGACGGGCATGGTCGTGATGGGCGGTCGCGACACGCCTGACGCCGTCGCACTCACCATGCGGATGCTCATGGGCGCGTTCGGACCTGTCGCGGAAACGGGATTGCTCGTGTCGGTGATGAACAGGAGGCGTCCGCCAGACAGGATCTGCGCGAACAGCGTGAGGCGCGCATTCGCCGGTACGACGTTCGTCGGCGCGGAAATGCTGAACGGATACGGCCCGCCGGATCCCGCCGCGAATTCCTGCTGCGCCAGCACGAGCGCCGGCGCGCCGACGCGCGCGGTGTCGCGGAGCTGGATGCGGACCTGCGCGCCCGGCGGCAAGGCGATGCGCTCTAGGAAGAACAGTTCCCCGCTCGCGGTGACCTGTCCGGGAACTTCGGGTGTCGTCAGCGGCGGCGGCGCCGAAGCGTAGGGCGGCGTGTAGGCGGGGGTCGTCGGCGTGGAATACGTCGGCGGCGTTGCGGGCGTGGTGTAGGTCGGCGGCGTGTAGGCGGGCGTCGTCGTCAGAACGGTCGTGGTGTTTTCGGGCGGCTTCGTCTTCGTCGCCGCAGTGGTCGCGGGTGGGCCGCTGCGCCGGCGCAGCAACACTTCGCCCGTCGGTGATTTCAGCGATGTCGATCCGTCGAACGTGGTCTCGACTGCGGTCGCGGCCTGCAGGGCGGTGATGAACCGGCGTTCCTGCTCCATCACGCCCGCCGTGCTGCAATACATGCGCGTGACGCCGAGCGGGGTGACGCGCACCGTGCCGGCGGTCTGGTCGTAGGAGTAGGCGCCGGTGAAGCGGTTGCAGCCGGCCGAACCGGAGATGCGGCTCGTTTCGTCGAAGTTCACCGTGAGCGGATTGGCCGGCGTCGTCGCGTCGATGCTGACCACGGTCCACTCGCCGATGAGCGAGTCGGAGGCTGGCGCCCGCAGCGACGCGCACGCGGAAATCGACAGGGCCAGCGCCGTGGCGAAGGCCGTTTGTCTGACGATGCTCATGGCCGATTTCCCGCGTTGCGAACCCGAAACGGCCCCGCACGGGGGGCCGCTCCCGACATTAACCCTTGCCCCCGACCCGGCAAGCCGCGACTCGGCCCGCGCGAAAACCCCACACCACAGGGGAATCCGAACCGCGCGCGACTCGCGCTAGGGGTGAGTTCCGTCTCACGAAGCCCCAAACCAAACCGCACGGAAAGAAGCTCATGGCCCAGCGATCCAAAGTCAGCGTCGACATGCAGTTCCTGTTCGGCGACACGCTGATCAAGACGGGTGTGGCCGTGATGTGGTTGTGCATCGTGATCGGCATCTACACGCCGTTCTCGCTGAACGACGCGCTGGCGCAGAACATGGTCGGCTATCTCTCGATGATCGCCGGCCTGCTTTTGCTGGCGTTCGGCCTCTGGCAGTGGGGCCGCAAGATGCGCGAGCAGGCGACGATCGCCGATCGCTGAGCGCTGAGCGCCACTTCAGGATACCGCGACGCGGAGCGTCACTTCAAAATGAACGTGACTTTCATGTTCACGCGCCATTCGGCGATCTTGCCGTTCTTGATCTGCAGCTTGATGTCCTGGATCCAGGCGCCCTCGACCTGATCGAGACTGTCGGCGGCGCGCGACACGCCCTGGATGATCGCGTCCTCAAGCCCCTTGCTCGATCCGCCGGTGACTTCGATGACTTTTGCTACGGCCATTGGTGGTTCTCCTCACCCCGGCCCCCCGCTGCGGGGAAGCTAGGCCCGCAGCCGCAGGCGGAGCAAGCGCTACTTCACCTTCTCGCGCATCGATCCCATCGCCTCGAGGCGCTGCATCAGCAAGTCCGCCGCGCGGGTGATTTCCTGTTCGCCGAAGCGTTTCGCCAGCTTGCGGATCACCGGCGCCAAGCCGCCCGACGCTATGTCGATGGCGCCGTGCGTATCTTCCAGGACGCCAATGAGCGCGTCGGCCTTGTCGGACGCGGGCCCGTGGATGACCGACAGGCGCGCAGCAATGGCGCCGGCGAAGTCCGTCTTCTTGACGCTGGGCTTCTTCGGCGGGGCGACGGCGGCGAACAAGGCCGCGTCGTTTTCAGCGCGGATCGTGTTGAAGAGCGCCTTCATCTCCGCGCGGGTGCGGGTACGGGCGAGGCTCTTCAGCGTTTTCCGGGTGCCTGCATCCATGGCGTCACGCGCCCGCGCGCTTGATGATGTCGATGGCGGCGGACGCGAGGCTTTCCTTCAGCATGCGCTGCGCGAACTGCTTCATCGCCGTCAGTGAGATCGGGTTCACGACATATTTGTCGATCGGCGTCGTGCGCAGGTGCGTGGTGTAGGGGATGGCGGCGTCGATGAGGGCCGAGCCGAAGAACGGGGCCGCCGCGATCTCGTCGCGCGTGGCCTGGTCGACATCGAAGCCGTTGCGCGTGCGCGGCCGGTCGGCGACGCCGTTGAGCAACACGGTGAACTCGCTCGGCTTAAGGCTCCGCTGGCGGATTTCGCGCGTCACCTGCTCCAGCATGTTGAGGCCGGTGAGCGAATACTTCTCCGGCCGCACGGGCGCGACGATGTGGTCGGAAGCGGTCACTGCGCAGCGGGTCAGGAAGGTGGCGCAGGGGTTCACGTCGATGACGACGAGATCGTATTTGGCCCGCAGGCCCGCGATCAGGTCATGGAAACGCGACATGGCGTCGGCGCGCTCGCGCTCAGTGCGCCCGTCCAGCGTGAATTCGAAGAGGCGCTCGTCGCCGACGACGAGATCGAAGCGCTGCTTGCCCATGCCGCGCGCGCGGTTGAGCTGCACCGGCATGCGCTGGAAGCTCTCGCGCGGCGTCGAGAGCGGGCCCTTGGCGATGAACACGGAATAGATCGTCATCGCGTCGGCGCGCACGCGGTTGCGCTCTTCCGGCGGCAGGAAATACTGCGAGAGATTGTGCTGGGGATCGAGGTCCACGAAGCACACGGACTTGCCGAGCTCGAGATGCGCCGCCGCAAACACGTTCGCGGCCAGCACCGTCTTGCCCACGCCGCCCTTGATGTTGAGCATGGCGATGGTGCGGCCCGCCTCAGCGAAGACCCGCACGTTCTCCACGATCTTCGACAGCACCGGATTGGAAAGGCCGCTGCGCGCATCCACGCGGTTGCTCTGCTCCAGCAGGCGCTTGAACGTCTCTGCGCCGGTGTCGCCGCGCACGACGGGGATCACGGGCTTGCCGTTGGCCAGCGCAAACGCGAGGTCGCGCTGCACCCCCTCATCTGCCTCGGCTGCCGGCGAGAGTAGCGCCACGATGGCGCGCGCATCGAGAACGGCCTGCGCGCGATCCACAGCCGTCAGCGTCGCCGGCAGGCCATGGGCCTCCAGTTCACGCGCGATGTCCTGCGCGGCCGCGGAGTCATCCGCGCCGTAAGTGAGATAAGCGGCGATCGCCATATTCAGCCCTGAACCCGGCGAAACCTTGCCGTTTCGTTCAGGTGTTTGCAACGCGCTGCAACCGTTGCGGGACAGCGCCGTCAGTGACCTCGGTCACCGCCCGTCAGGCGAACGACGGTCAAGGATTGCATAGGGCTGGAGAGCGTCCACCCCGTGGAGGAGACAACGCCATGCCCAGCTCTCGGAGCGCACCCGCCGCCCGTCCCGGACCGCGCAAGATTGCCGCGCTGATCGCCATTGGAGCGCTGGTTCTGGGAGCCTCGGTCGTGCCGGCGCTGGCCAAGGAAAGGATCACCATGTTGCGGGGCGTCGGCGTGTGTAAGGCATGGTGCGACGCCAACCGCGTCGGCGCTGAACTCGCGAAGTGTCGCCAAAACTGCGAAAACTACTGGATGTGCAACGGCTCGGATTCCACCGCGCAAACGTGCGCCGACGCACCTCCCAAGGTGCGCGAGGCCGCGCCGCAGCCGCCGCCGGGGAGAAACGTCGGCCCGGCTTTCATCCCCCATCGGCCGAAGGTGAAGAGCAACTGAAGGCCGGACCGCCACGGGGGCACAATCTCCCCCGTGGCGCCGCGTCCGCTTCCAGGGGGCGCATGGTTTCTGCTAAGGAGGGCCCATGCGTGAAAAATGGTCCCCCAGTTCCTGGCGCGCCGCGCCTGCGAAGCACATCCCGACAGACTATCCGGACGCCGCCGCCGTGGCCCGGGTGGAGGCGACGCTGCGCAACTATCCGCCGCTCGTGTTCGCGGGCGAGGCGCGCAATCTGAAATCGTCGCTCGCCAAGGTGGCGGCGGGCGAAGCCTTCCTGCTGCAGGGCGGCGACTGCGCCGAGAGCTTCAAGGAATTCCACCCCGACAACATCCGCGACACCTTCCGCGCCCTGATGCAGATGGCGGTGGTGCTGACGTTCGCGGGCTCCAAGCCCGTGGTGAAACTCGGTCGCATCGCGGGGCAGTTCGCCAAGCCGCGTTCGGAGCCGACCGAGACCATCAACGGCGTCACGCTGCCGTCCTATCGCGGCGACAACATCAACGGCATGGACTTCACGCCCGAAGAGCGCATCCCCGATCCCGAGCGCCTCGTCCGTGCCTATTCGCAATCCGCCGCCACTCTCAATCTCATCCGCGCGTTCGCGCAGGGCGGTTACGCGGACCTGCGCAGCGTGCATCGCTGGACGCTCGGCTTCGTCGCCGACAGCCCCGCCGGCGAACGCTACCGCAAACTCGCCGACAAGATTTCCGAGGCGCTCGAATTCATGGCCGCGTGCGGCGTGACGCCCGAGACCACGCCGCAGATGAAGCAGGTGGATTTCTACACGTCCCACGAAGCGCTTCTGCTCGGCTACGAAGAGGCCATGACCCGCGTCGATTCAACGACCGGCGACTGGTACGACACCAGCGCGCACTTCGTGTGGATCGGCGACCGCACGCGCCAGCTCGACGGCGCGCATGTGGAATTCTGCCGCGGCATCAAGAACCCCATCGGCATGAAGTGCGGCCCGAGCCTCGAACCCGACGACATGCTGCGCCTTATCGATGCGCTCAATCCGGAGAACGAGCCGGGCCGCCTCACGCTCATCGCGCGCTTCGGCGCCGAGAAGGCGGCGGCCGGTCTGCCGAAAATCGTGCGCGCGGTCCAGAAGGAGGGGAAGAACGTTGTGTGGTCGTGTGACCCCATGCACGGCAACACGGTGAAGACGAACACCGGCTACAAGACCCGTCCGTTCGATCGCATCCTCGCGGAAGTCCGCACCTTCATGGACGTTCTGCCCGCCGAAGGCGCCTGGCCCGGCGGTGTTCACGTCGAGATGACCGGCGCGCAGGTGACCGAGTGCCTCGGCGGCGCGCAGGAAGTGACGATGGAAGATCTCTCCGACCGCTACCACACCCACTGCGACCCGCGTCTCAACGGCGCACAGGCATTGGACTTGGCATTCCTTGTCGCCGAAGGTCTGCGCGCGACGCGCATGGAAGCGCGGAAAGTAGCGAACGGCTAGCGGCCGTCTCCCATGAAGCCGCGCGAACTGACGCGCCGAGCGCTGCTTTCACGCGGCGATTGAGAGATGCAAATTTCAAGATCGACGAAGTGACCGTCCGCGCGCGCCGCAACGGCAAGGGACCGAAGCACGTGATCTGGTTCGCCGAAGGCCGCTAGCGGCTCAATCATCCGTCGCCTCGATGTCTTGACGGTTCGGGCGGCGATCCAGTTGTTGCGGTCAACCGCGCCGCGCCGCTTCAATCGCGGCGACGTCGATCTTCTTCATCGTCATCATGGCCTCGAACGCGCGCCTGGCTTCATCGCCGCCGGCGGCCATGGCCTCGCTGAGCACGCGCGGCGTGATCTGCCACGAGATGCCCCACTTGTCCTTGCACCAACCGCATTCGCTTTCCTGGCCGCCGTTGCCGACAATGGCGTTCCAGTAGCGGTCGGTCTCTTCCTGGCTTTCGGTGGCGATCTGGAACGAGAAGGCTTCGCTGTGCTTGAAGGCGTCGCCGCCATTCAGCCCGATGCACGGAATGCCTGCCACGGTGAAGTCGACGGTCAGCGGCTGGCCCTTCTTGCCGCCCGGAAAATCGCTGGGCGCGTAGTGAACCGCCTCCACGGAACTGTCGGGAAAGACGCTGGCGTAGAAGCGCGCAGCGGCTTCGGCGTCCTTGTCGTACCAGATGCAGATCGTGTTCTTGTTCATGTCCATGGCTCCCGTGTGCCTGGTCGTCCGGCTGAAGTGAACACTTCGGCATTTCGTGGATACCCGCGCGCGGGAAGGCAGGTTCCCCTGAACGAATGAACCCTTTTCGGCCGCCCCGCGCGCGCCCGCCCGCCGCCACCGGGTTTCTTGTTAACGAAAAATTCTCCCGCTCTGTGAGCTCGGCGACTGTGCTGATTCGAGGCAGCATGGTATGAGCCCTCTGTAATGACCCCGAACGGGCCCTCCAGCCGCGTCGCGTCCCACGCGATGGCAGTGCAGTCGATCGCCGACACCGTTGCCGATCACGTGCTGAACGCGCTCGCTTTTGCGCGCCGGCAGCTCGAGCTAGCAGGGAACTTCGGCTCCCCGGCGAGCATGACGGCCGCCGCGCTCGTCGGCGTCGCCCTCTGTGCGGCGGCCTTGGCCACCTGGCCCACGACCAACACCGCCATGGCCGCGCATGCGCCCGCTGCGGTCGAGGCCGCCATGACCCCGATCTCGGCGCCGACGCCCACGGGCGCGCCGCCATCAGCCCCGGTCCAGCTCGCGCTCGACTACGACGTGACGTTCTTCTGGCCGAAGACCCCGCAGACCGTCGCCGAGGCCGTCGCCATCCGCGAAGGTCCCGCCGACTACGCCAAGGTCATCCGGGCCGCGCGTCCGGGCGAACGGCTGCGGATCAACGGCCGGGTCGAGGACGCCCCGGACGGTCCGTGGCTCCGGGTCCGCCTCGAGGACGGTCGCGACGGCTACTTCGCCGCCCAGACTCTCGAAGTCGGCCAGTTCCGACGCCGTCGCGCCGAAGAACGCGTGCTCGAAGCCGAGACCGCGCCGGAAGCAGGACCCGTGTCCGTCGGCGCGCCGCTGATCGTCGCCGGCCCGGATGGCCCGGAAGCGGGATCGCCGTCCTTCTGACGTCGGCCGGTTGAGCCCCGCACGCGCGGGCCTTCCCCCACTTTTCCATTCAATGCGCTAGGCCGATCGCGCCTGCGCCAACGACAAGAAGACAGTCATGTCCGAACCTTTGTTACCCCGGCTTTTGAAGCTCGCCGGACCCGTCGCCGTCGCCCGCCTGGGCATCATGGGCATGGGCGTCGCCGACACGATCATCGTCGGCCAGCTCGCGCCGACGGAACTCTCGCATCTCGCCCTCGGCTGGGCCCCGACCGGGGTCTTCCTCGTCGGCGCGATCGGGCTTCTCGTCGGGGTGCAGGTGCTCGCCGCCCGCGCCATCGGCGAAGGCCAGCCCCAGAACGCGGGCGCGGCGCTCCGGCGCGGCCTCGTACTCGGCTGGATCGCCGGCGCGATCTCGGCGCTCGTCATCGCCTTCGGCGCGACGCCCGCGCTCATCGCCATGGGCATCGACCCGGCGCTCGCCGCGAGCGCCGGCAAGGTCGCCGCCGTGCTCGGTCTCTCAATCCCGCTGCACCTCACCTTCGTCGCCGCGTCCTTCTTCCTCGAAGCGATCTCGCGGCCCAACGCCGGCGCGATCGTGATGTGGGCGGGCAATGCGGTGAACATCGCGCTCAACCTGCTCCTCGTCTCCGAGTGGGGCGCAGTCGGCTCGGCTTGGGCGACGGTCGGCGCGCGCGTGTTTCTCGTCGTCGGTCTGCTGGGCTGGATCTGGTACTCGCTCCGCAACGCCGAGTTCGGCGTGATGAAGAAGCCCTCCGCCGATGCACCGGGCTATGCCGCGCTCCTCGGAGTCGGCGCAGCGGCGGCGGTAAGCCAGGTGGCCGAAGCGGGCGCGTTTTCCGGCATGACGGTGATCGCCGGTCGCATCGGCGAGCAGGCGGTCTCGACCTACCAGATCACGCTCAACCTGCTCGCGGTGGTGTTCATGCTCTCGCTTGGTCTCGCCGCAGCGACGCAGGTGCTCGTCTCGGAGTCGATCGGCGCGAATGATCGTGCGAAGGCGACGCGCGCGGGCTGGATGGCCATGGGCGTGAACACGCTCGTGCTGATGGCGGCGGGACTCATCGCGCTCGTCGTCGCGACGCCGATCGGGCGCGCCTACAGCGCCGATCCCGCGCTCGTCGCGGCGGTGGCCGCGCTCATGCCGATCGCGGCGCTCACAATGCTGCCGGACGGGGGACAGGTCGTCGTGGCCGCCGCACTGCGTGGGCGTGGAGACAACTGGTTTCCCACGGCCAGCCACGTGCTCGCGTATGTCGTCGTGATGCCGCCGCTCGCGTTCTGGCTCGGCGAGGTGCAGGGACGCGGCGTGTACGGTTTGATGGAGGCGATCTTGCTGGCGAGCGTGCTGTCCGTCGGCGTGCTCACCTTCAGGCACCTGTATCTCACACGCCGAGTATCCAGCCCTCTTCCTGCGTGACGATTTCGGCGTGCGTCTCCTGGTCCTTCTTCGGGCCGAAGACGCCGCCGAGACGGCCTTTCTCGTCGAGCGCGGCGAAGTGTTCGGCGGCGGCGCGCACCTGCACGGCGTCTTTCACTTCGAAGGCCGTCGCTTTCGTCGCGTAGAGCGAGGGGTAGATTTCTGCGGCGACCACAGAAACGCCTTCGACATCAGCCAGAGTGAGCGTCTTCCAGCCAGTCTCGAACGGCCACAGTTTCATCGCATCGCCAAGTTTCGTCTTGAGCTTCTTTAGCACAGGCAAGCCCGTCAGCGCCTGACCGCCGACAGAGCCCTGATAGTAGAGCTTCCAGATCGAAGACGGTCCCTTGATCGCCTGTTCGGCCCTGCGGAATTCGGGAAGATCATCGGCGCCGTGATCGCGCGGACGTTTCACGGCCAGCATGGTCTGGGCGTCCTTCGCCGGCGCGCCCCAGAACGGAAACGCGCTGTTGGTCATCAGACGATTCATCTTCGCGCCGACTTGGAAGCGGTTGTTCGTGTTGTCCGGCTTGTCGCGCATTTCGGCCGCCACAAAGTCGATCATCGCCGACCACGCATCGCCCTTCAGCTTCAGCGCAGCCGCGGTTCCCTCCGGAAAACCCAGCGGAAAATCGAAGCCGAGCAGGATGCGGTCGTTGCGCCGTTGCAGATCCGCGATCGACTTTTCGAGCAGCGCTAGCGCTTCGGCCCGCGTCGCCGGATTGTGCGCCTCGAACGCGAGTTGGAAGCGCACGTTCTTTTTCAGGATGCCGATCCAGATGGAGTCAGTTCCGGTGGTCGGCTTGGAGGCGGCGGACCAGTCCACCATGATGTAGGCGTCGAACAGGCGAGACATGCGAAGGGTCCGGTCAGAAAAAACGGGAAGAGGCAGAGAAAGAACGTCAGGCGCGGGCGAGGAAGGGCCAGTCGATAACGCCCGAAGCCCACAGGCACCACCACGCGAACACCGGCTGAAGCAGCAGGCGCGGCCCATGGTAGAGCCAGCTGAGGGTGACGCCGTTCATCGCGATCGACTCGAAGGCATGGCGTATGTTCGCCTGATAGACGCAGACACAATACACCGCGAGCCCGATGCCTGCCCATCGCCGAGTTTGCGGGAGGAGCAATCCGATGCCGCCGGCCAGCGCCGCGATTCCGGTGAGTTGCACCGCGAGGCGCGGATCGGGAACCCAGTCTGGCGTGATCGCCATGAACGGCGCGGGAAACAGCCAGTGCAGCCCCGCATCCGCAATGAAGATGGCCGCGAGCGCCCACCGCGCAAGGCGACGCGCGCGGGTCTCCGTCATCCCAGTTTGACGAGCATCTTGCCGGTGTTGCCGCCGGAGAACAGATTGAGGAAGGCCTTCGGCGCGTTTTCGATTCCCGTCTCGACGGTCTCTTCCCACTTGATCTTGCCGTCGGCGATCCACTGCGTCATGTCGGCGAGGAATTGCGGACGCTGGCCGTAGAAGCTCGAGACGATGAAGCCCTGGATCTTGATGCTCTTGCCGACGATGTAGATCAGGTTTCTCGGGCCGGGCGTCGGTTCGGTATTGTTGTATTGCGAGATCATTCCGCACTCGGCAAAGCGCGCGAAGGGCCGCGCGAGTTCGAGCGCCACTTCCAGATGCTCGCCGCCGACATTGTCGAAATAGACGTCGATGCCTTTCGGCGCGACCGCGCGCACCGCCGCGAGGAGATCGCCGCAGGTCTTGTAGTTCACGACATGATCGACGCCGACGCTCTTGAGCCACGCAGCCTTGTCGTCGGAGCCGACGGAACCGATCACCGTGCAGCCCTTGATCTTGGCGATCTGCGCCACGATCGAGCCCACTGCGCCCGCAGCGCCGGAGACGAAGACGGTCTCGCCGGGCTTGGGATCGCCGATGTTCAGCAGGCCGGTGTAAGCGGTCATGCCCGGCATGCCGAGGACGCCGAGATAGGCCTGCGGCGGGGCGTTGGAGGCGGGCAGCTTCTGCAGGATCCCCGCCGGCGCCACGAACGCTTCGCGCCAGCCGAACATGGACTCCACCAGATCGCCCGCCTTCAGCGCGGGATCGTTGGACGCGACAACTTGGCCGACCGCGCCGCCCTGCAGCGCCTCGCCGATCTGGAACGGCGGCACATAGCTTTCGCGGTCATACATGCGGCCGCGCATATAGGGGTCGACGGACATCCACAGGTTCCGCACCAGCGCCTCGCCGGGGCCCGGATCGGGCAGATCGACGCTGGCGACCTCGAAATTCTCAGGTGTCGGCGTGCCGACGGGGCGGGTTTTCAGGCGGATTTCGCGGGACTTGTGGGACATCGGGGCCTCCCTGGCGTGCTCATGATCTCGTTGGGGCCATTCACCACGGAGCCTGCGCCTTGTCCAAGGGGCTGGGCTCCGCGATAAGGCGCCATGCAACCCAGACTGCGTTTCGCGCCGAGCCCCACGGGCCGGCTTCATGTCGGCAATATCCGCACCGCGCTCCTCAACTGGCTCTTTGCGCGCCAGCAGGGCGGGCAGATGCTGCTGCGCATCGACGACACCGATCTCGAACGGTCCACAAAGGCGTTCGAGGAAGGTATCGAGATCGATCTCAAATGGCTCGGCCTCGACTGGGACGAGCGCGCGCAGCAGTCGACGCGGTTTGCCTCGTATGACGCCGCCGCCGCGAAGCTGAAGGCGATGGGCCTGCTCTATCCGTGCTACGAGACGGAAGAGGATCTCGAGCGCAAGCGCCGCATCGCGCAGTCGCGCAACAAGCCGCCGGTCTATGATCGCGCCGCGCTGTCCCTGACGGACGCCGATCGCGCCGCGCTCGAAGCGGAAGGCCGCAAGGCGCACTGGCGCTACAAGCTCTCCGGCAAGCGCGTCGAATGGACCGATCTGGTGCGCGGGCCGCAGTCGATCGACACGACCTCGTTGTCTGATCCGGTTCTGATCCGCGCCGACGGCGCCTATCTCTACACGCTGCCGTCCGTCGTCGATGACATCGAGTACCGCATCACGCACATCGTGCGCGGCGAGGATCACGTCACCAATACGGGCGTTCAGGCGGAGATCTTCGAGGCGCTCGGCGCGGCGATCCCGATCTTCGGCCACTTTCCGTTGCTCGTCGGCGCGGACGGCGAGGCGCTTTCCAAACGGCTCGGTTCGCTGTCTGCGGAAATGCTGCGCAATGACGGCTTCGAGCCGGTGGCGATCTTGAGCCATCTCGCCAAGCTCGGCACCTCGGACCCGGTGGAAGCGCGCGCGGATTTCGCCACGCTCGCAGCGGAATTTTCCTACGGCAAGATCGGCCGCGCGCCCGCGCGCTTCGATGTGGAAGAGCTGAAGCGCGTCAACGCCGCCGTGCTGCACGCTTTGCCCTATGCGGATGTGAAGGCGCGTCTGGCGGCGCTCGACTCCGATCTCGGCGAGACGTTCTGGAACACCGTGCGTGCCAACCTCGTCACGCTGCCGGATGTGACGGTCTGGTCGAAGGTGGTCGCCGGGCCGATTGCGCCGGTGATCCCTGACTCAGCGTTCGCGGAAGCAGCGGCGAGCGTGCTGCCGACCGGCCCCTACGATGGCGCATCATGGAGCGGCTTCGTCGATGCGGTGAAGGCCAAGACCGGCGCGAAGGGCAAGGGCCTCTTCATGCCGCTGCGCCAGGCGCTGACGGCGATGGAGCATGGCCCCGAAATGGCGCCTCTCTTTGCGCTGATCGGCGAAGAAAAGGCCCGCAAGCGGCTGAGCGGCGAGGCGGCGTAAGCGCCGATGGCTGACGTCTTCATCAGCTACAAGCGCGAGGATCGCGTGTGGGCGGAAGCGGCGTCCGCGAAGCTCGTCGAGGCGGGTTGGTCCACATGGTGGGACACCTCGCTTGTCGCGGGCGAGCGGTTCTCCGATGTGATCGGGCGCGAACTCGTCTCGGCGAAAGCGGTCATCGTGTTGTGGTCGGCGGCGTCGCTCACGTCGAATTGGGTGAAGGCCGAGGCGCAGTACGCGTTCGACGCCGACAAGATCGTCGCCGCGCGCATCGAGGACGTCACGCCGGGCTTTCCCTTTCAGTCGATCCAGACGTGCGATCTGATCGCTACGCAGCCGCGCTTCGCTGCGCCCGCGCAGTGGGCGGCGCTCCTGCAGGGCGTGCGGCGCAAGATCGGCGCGGAAGCCAAGCCGTCGATCTCGGTCGGCGATGCGCTCGCCGTCGCGCGCGCGACGAAAACGGCGATGCGCGCGCATCTCATCGACGTCGCCCGCGCACGCGATCTCGTCACATATCAGGAAGTGGCCGCCGCGACCGGCGTGCCGCTCGGCGAAGCGCTGTTCGATGCGTTGAATGCGGTGGCTGTCGACAACCGCAAACAGGGCGAACCTGTGCTGAGTGCGCTCGTTGTTGGGCGCGACGGTTCGCCGGGGGACGGCTTCTTCACGCGCCGCTGGATCGAGGTCTCTCCGATTGCGCCGCTGCCGGAAAAGCTCGCTGCATGGCGCGCTGAGTGCGAGCGGGTCTGGGCGCGCTGGGAAGACTGGGCGCTCGACGAGGATCGCGCCGACAAGGCGTCGTGATTATTCGAGGCGCTGGCGTTCCGCCGACCAGTCGAGCGGCGTCTTCGCGCAGGTGGCTGCATCGCACGGCGTGACGAGGCGGAAGCGCGCTGCGCCCGTTGAATAATCGTAGTCGAAGTCCACGGGATCGATGCTGGAAAAGGCTTTTATCCACGGCGCATTCGGCAGCGTCGGCGCCACGAACACGATCGTGCCGCAGGTGTCGGCAAAGCAGATCGGCGCAACGGGCGAGTCATCGCGCATCCGGCACGTCGTGTAGCGCCCGTCGAAGATGAGCTCGCGCCGGCCGTCGCCCGTGAGATCGGGGCCGTAGCTGACGGCGTCCGACGCGTCGCCTTCGCCCTTCGCCCGTGCGCAGTTGTGTTCGAACCGTTCCATCGTGGAGGTGATTTCGATCGGCGCCGTCTCGAAGTCGAAGGGTAGCGCCTGAAGCAGCGGGCTTTCGTAGGCGTCCGTCACGCCCGCAATCGACGTCGCGCCGAAATAGCCCGGGCTGCGGTCATCACCCTTACGCCACGCAAAGGCATAGGCGCAGGGATCGGCGCCTGCGCCGCCGCAGTGCACGCCATGCACGTCCGCCGCGAGCCAGACGCGACCGCCCTTCGACTGGATGCCATGGCCGAGCAATTGCCGGTCGAACGCCTTGCGATACGGGCCGTCGCGGTCCTTCACCCAGATCTCGAGCGGGCAGCCGCCAGTGCCGCAATAGGCGCCGGCGGGCGCGACTTCGTAGTCGACCAGAATGTCGGGCGCATTGTTCCCGGTGAGGTAGCCGGTGGTGATGAAACCCTTGGCGGTGAAACTTGCTTCGGCGTCCAGCCCCGCGCTGGTCAGCTGCTTCATCGCCGCTTCGCGCACTTCCGGCGGCGCCTTGAATGTCGGCGCGCATGCGCCGAGCATCAGCAGCGTGGCGAAGAGCGCAGACCGTCCCATGCAACCCGTTCCATCGAATCAGCCGCGATCGGCAAGGAACAGATAATCACTGTCGCCGGAAAAAGCGTTCACATCCGAGAGAGTGGCGTCGAGATTTAACTTCTGCGCGCGGTAGCCGATGGCGGAAAGCAGATTGAAGATGTCGGCCCCGGTGGAACCTGCCCGCGCAAGACTGGATTCCACGATCTCCAGGAAAAGCGTAGGCTTGAACCGTGCAAGTGTGCCTTGCCCGCCCATGAGCATGCGCGCTTCCCAGCCCTCGACGTCAGCCTTGAGAAAGTCCAGGCGTGCGAGCTTCACAGCCTCCGAAAATGAATCGAGCGTGCGCACCTCGATGCTCTCCACGCGCATCGGTCGCCTGTCATCGTCGGTACCCAGATGCGCCAGACCGAAGCCGACTTCGGCGCGGCCGCGTTTCAGAGGCGTGGACATGGTGAAACTGCCGGGCGCATCCGAAAGGCCATAGGGCTCGATCGTCACGTGCTTCATGCCGTTGAAGCCGAGTGCGAGCGGCAGCACGGAGAGCGCGTAACTCGAAGGCTCGAACGCATAGATGCGCCCCTGCGGCGCCAGACGCGCGAAGATCTTTGCAAACTGTCCAGCGTGCGCGCCGACATCGGCGATCACCGCGTCCTTCGCGATCATGGGTGCGAAGAGGCGTTCCAGCTCGGGGTGATGGTTCTGGGTCGCGGCCTTGAAGACATGCGCGATCCAGCCGAGACGCTGGCGAAAGGTGAGATCGAGTTCCGACATGAACGCGCCTTAGCGGCCTGCGCGGCAGGCGTCCAGCTACGCCGCGACGCGCGACTCGATGGCCTCGAAGGCGGCTTCCACCGTGCTGGCCGCCAGCAGCATGTCGCGGAAGGCAGGGGGCGTGAGCTTCGTATCGATGGTGTGATCGAGCAGCTGGAACAGCGGATCCCAGAAGCCGTCCTCGCAGAGGAAGACGATGGGTTTGGAGTGCAGGTCGAGACGGGCCCAGGAGAGCATCTCGATGGCTTCCTCCAGCGTGCCGATGCCGCCGGGCAGCACGAGGAAGGCATCGCTCTCGTTGAACATCGTGATCTTGCGCTCGTGCATGGTGTCGACCATGCGGTGCTCAACCTCTTCGTAGGTGATTTCGCGGTTCTGCAGGAACTTGGGCATGATGCCGAGGACCGCGCCGCCGCCCTTGTGGCAGGCTTCCGCCGCACGGCCCATCAGGCCCACGCGCCCGCCGCCATAGACCATCCTCATGCCCCGCAAGGCGATCTGGGCGCCCACACGGGTCGCGAGGTCGAGGTATTCGGGTTTCGTGAGGTTGGATGACCCGCAATAGACGCAGATCGAGTGAATCGTTTTCATCAGGTCACTATAGCCCACGGAGCGGGGCGCGGATCAAAGGCGGCGGGGCGGCGAGAGCAAGGCGCGTTGCAGGGAGGGCCAGCGGGCCCTACCTCTGACCCATATGCGTCCCAGTCCCAAGCCTCCCGCAGAGCCCGCCGCCAGTCCCGCCGACGCCGCTCCCGAAGAGTCCGACACCGCCAGCATCCGCGAAGCCATCACGCGCATCGTGAAGCTGGTGGGCGGGCTCGACGCGCCGGGCGTACGGCTGCGGATCGGGGCGGCGCTGGCGTTGACGCTTTTCGGCAAGGTGATCGCCGTCTTCGCGCCGCTGGTGCTGGCGGACGGGATCAATCGGCTCTCCGTTGGCGATGCGGGTGGTGCGCTGCCGCTCTTCGTCGGGCTAGTCTCCTTCTGGGCGGCGCTGCGTTTCGCTTCGACCGCCGGCCCACAGATTCGCGATGCGATCTTCTCGCCTGTGAGCGAGGAAGCCCAGCGCCGCGCCGGCGCCGGCGTGTTCGCACACGTCCACAGCCTCTCCGTCCGGTTCCATCAGTCCAAACGGACAGGCTCGCTCTATCGCATCATCGAACGGGGCGTGCGTGCGATCGACTTCCTCCTGCGCTTCCTCGGTTTCAACATCGCCCCGACGGTGATCGAACTCGCGCTCGCGGCCGGCGTCCTGTCTTGGAAGTACGGCCCGGTGTTCGCGGTGATCGCGGCCGTGACGGTCGTCATCTATGCGTGGATCACCTTCCGCATCACCAACTGGCGGCTCAAATATCGCCGCGAGATGAACGAGCGCGACAGCGAGGCTGCGGGTCGCGCGGTGGATTCGCTGCTGAACTTCGAGACGGTGAAATCGTTCGCCGCGGAAGATCGCGAAAGCGAACGTTTCGATGGCGCACTCGCGGGCTACGCAAAGGCGGCGGTGCAGGCGAACACATCGCTCGTCGCGCTCAACATGGCGCAGGGCTTCATCATGAACCTGGGGCTGGCGGCGATGGTCGCAGGCGCGGGCGTTCTGGTGACCGGCGGCCGGATGGGAGCGGGCGACGTCACCGCCGTGATCCTCATCATGCTCAATCTCTACGCGCCGCTGAACATTCTCGGCATGGCGTACCGGGAGATCAAGCAATCCTCCATCGACATGGAAAAGATGTTCGCCCTCCTCGACGAGAGGCCGGATGTGGCTGACATGCCGGACGCGAAGAAGCTTGAGACACGCGAGGGCGAAGTGCGCTTCGACGCGGTCGGCTTTTTCCATGAGGGACGGGACCAGGGGCTTTCGAGCGTCAGCTTCACCGCGCCTGCAGGCCGCACAACGGCGATCGTCGGTCCGAGCGGTGCGGGAAAATCCACCGTGCTAAAGCTCATCTTTCGTTTCTACGATCCAGCTTCTGGGCGTGTGCTCGTGGATGGCCAGGATCTCACCAAGGTCACGCAGAAGTCGCTGCGCGAAGCGTTGGGGCTCGTGCCCCAGGACGTGGTGCTGTTCAACGACACGTTGCGTTTCAACATCTCTTATGGTCGCCCGGGTGCGACACAGGCCGAGCTCGATGAGGCCGTGCGCCGGGCCCAGCTCTACGACTTCATCCAGCGACTGCCGCAGGGCTGGGAGACGAAGGTGGGCGAGCGGGGGCTGAAGCTTTCCGGCGGGGAGAAGCAGCGCGTGGGCATTGCCCGCGTGATCCTCAAGGACCCAAAGATCCTCATCCTCGACGAAGCGACGTCATCGCTCGACAGCCGCACTGAGGCCGAGGTGCAGGCGGCGCTGGAAGAGGCGTCACGCGGGCGCACCACCATCGTCGTCGCCCACCGTCTGTCCACCATCGCCGATGCTGATCGCATCATCGTGTTGAAGGACGGTCGCGTGGTGGAAGAAGGCGCACATGCGCAACTCGTGGCGCGCGATGGCGAGTATGCCGAGCTTTGGCGGCGGCAGGCCGAGGAGCCGCGCGTGGTCGCGGCCTGAACCTAAAGTCTTGACCTCCGGGGTCATGGACTTCGCGTGCTCGCATTGCTCTATTTGCCGCGCCCTCGGAGTTCCACCATGTCCGGACGCATCGCCGAACCGCCGCTGAACGAAGCGGCCCGCGCACGTATCGACAATTTCGTCGACAGCGCCTTCGCCTTCGCCGTGACACTTCTGGTGATCTCGACGGGCGAGCCGCCTTCGGACCTTGATGGCCTGAAGAGCGCTCTCTGGCGGGTGCCGGGGTTTGCAATGGGGTTCGTGCTGGTCGCCATGTTCTGGTGGACGCACCGCTCCTATTCGCGCGTGCGCCCGGAAGGGGCGGTGCCGCTCCTCGTCAGCCTCGCGATCGTCTTTGTGATCCTGGTCTATATCTATCCTCTCCGCCTCTTCTCGGATGTGTTCGTGAGCTTCGTGCGTGGAGAGGTTCAGCAGGGCAATGGTCCCATGCGCAGCGTATCGCTGATGCGCGATCTGTATCTGATCTACGGCGCAGGGTTCGCGGTGTTGTCTGCGCTTTACTTGTTCGCGTTCACACATGCTGCGGGCGTGGCGAAACGCGCCGGGAATGAAGTCGTGCGAGTCTACGCTGCTTCGGGAGCGGCCGTGTGGGTGGTGCTCACTTTGGCGGGGGTGTTGTCGATCACACTTGCCCTGCTGTTGCCGTTTGAACGATCGACGTGGACCGTGGCGATGCCCGGCATGTGCTACGCGCTGATTCCCGTGGGGATCGGCATTGTGTCGGTATTCGGGGGCGGACGCCGCTCCGCACCGGAGTCGGTGCGCGAGAAAGGTGCATGAGCGTTCAGGCGGGCAATCTCGACGCAGTGCGGCGCTATGCGGATGCGTGGTCGGCAGGCGATCTGGCCGCGATCTTCGCGAGCTACCACGACGCCTTCACGCTGCACTATGGCGGATCGAGTTCGCTCGCGGGCGATCATGTCGGCAAGCCAGCGGCGCTGAAGGCGCTTGCGGAAGTCAGCCGGCGAACGGGGCGCAAGCTCCTCGGGATCGTCGACGTAGCGGCGGGTGAAAGCCGCGCGGTGATTTTCGCGCGGGAGTCCTTCACGCGGGGCGGTGAAACCGTCGAGCTGGAACGCATGCTCGTCTACACTGTTGTCGATGGGCTCCTGCACGAATGCTGGGTGTTCGATCGCGACCAGGCGCTCGTGGACCGCTTCCTCGCCGCCTAGGCCGCTTCCGGTTCCTTGTCCTTCGGCGCGAGCAGGAGATACATCGCCGGCGTCACGATCCGCGCAAGCAGGGTGGACGAAATCAACCCGCCGATGATCACGTACGCGAGCGGCGAATAGAGCGGCGAGGCTTCCAGCGCGAGCGGGATGAGGCCGCCGATCGCGGTCGCCGAGGTCAGCAGCACCGGAAGGAAGCGCAACTCGCCCGCACGCTCCACGGCCTCCTTCAGCGGCACGCCCTCGCGCCTGAGCTTGTTGGTGAAGTCCACCAGCAGGATGGAGTTCTTGATCTCGATGCCGATGAGCGCGACGAACCCGATCACGGCGATGAACGACAGCGAATAGCCGCTGAGGAAGAGCGCGATCAGTCCGCCCATGATGCCGAAGGGAATGACGAAGGCCACGACCGTCATCTGCGCGAAGGTGCCGAACTCGAGCAGCAGCACGGCGAGCACGCCGAAAGTGGCGATGAGGATGGCGGCGCCGAGGCCGGAGAAACTTTCGCTTGCCGCCTGCGCCTGTCCGCCAAGGGAAATCTTGTAACCCGGCGGCGGTTTCAGTTCGGCGATCTGTGCGGCGACGTCGGCGGTGACGCGCGAGGTGAGAAAGCCGGGCGCAGATGTCGCGGTGATCGTGACGACGCGTTCGCGCTGGAAGCGTTCGATCTGCGTCGGGCCCGACTTGAATCCCGGATCGGTGAGTTCGGAGAGCGGCAGCGCGCCGCCTTGGGCGTTCCAGATGAACACCTTGCGCAGGTCGTCGACGGGGGAGGCGGTCTCGCCGGGCAGTCGGACTCGCACGGGATAGGCGTCGCCTGTCGGATCACGAAAGTTCGCGACGGTGGCGCCGCCGAGAGCGATGCGCAGCGTCTGGTCGACCGCGCCCGCAGGCACGCCGAGGAGCGCCGCCTTCGTCTGGTCGATGCGCAGGTCAAGATCGACGGTGCGCGCCGCCATCGGGTTTTTCACGTCCAGCGTGCCTTCGGTCTTCTGGACGATGTTTTCCACCTGCTCGGCGAGCGCGGTGAGGGTCGCGAGATCCTTTCCAGTTATGCGTACCGCGATGGGCGCATCGACCGGCGGACCGTTCTCGAAGCGACGCAGTGTGATGCGTGCGCCCGGATATTTGCGGAACTCGGCGCGGATTTCCTCGACGGCCTTCGGACCTTCGTCGGCGTGCCACTCTTTGAAGCTCGCGTAGATCTGGCCGATGTGCGGCTGCGCGCGCACCTGGAAGACGTTGTAATAGACCTGCGGATTGCCGTAGCCCGAATTCGCGAAGCGCCAGTCCATGTCGTCGCGCGCGGCGAGCACGCCATCGGCATAACGCACGGCCTTGTCGGTCTCCGAAAGCGCTGCGCCCTGCGGCAGTTCGATATCGGCCATGAAGTAAGGGCTGTCGTTCTCGGGAAACAGCGAGAAGCCGATCTTCGGGATCAGGCCGAAACTGGCGATGGCGAGAGCAAGCGAGATGATGACGGTTGCACGCGGCGCGGTGAGCGCAAAATGCAGGACGGGGCGATAGACGGTGTGGATGAAGCCCATCACCGTATCGAGGAAGAAGTTCGAATGGCCAGCTTCCGTGCGCGGCAGGACGCGCCCGGCGAGGAACGGAATGATCGTCAGCGAGACGACGAGTGAGGCGGCGATGGTGCAGAGCACGGCGACCGGAAACGAACGGATGAACTCGCCGGCGCCTTCCGGCAGCGCGAGGATCGGCAGGAAGGCGAAGATGAGTGCGGCGGTGCAGCCGATGACCGCGACGTCGATTTCCTGCACGCCGGCGATAGCCGCCTCACGCGGCGACATGCCCTCGCGCAGGCGCCGCGCGATGTTTTCTACGACGACGATGGAATCGTCGACGAGCAACCCGAGCGCCACGACAAAGCCCGAGATCGAGAGCTGGTTCATCGAGAAGCCGAGGTGCTGGATCGCCAGCACGCCGATCGCGAGCGAGAGCGGTATGGACACCATGACCACCGCTGCGGCCCGCAGGCCGAGGGGCAGGAGGGTGATCAGCACGAGCAGGATGGCGATGACGAAGTCGCGCCCGAGATTCTTCAGGCGGTGTTCGACCGTCTTCGACTGGTCAAACCCGACTTCGAGCTTGATCTCCGGCGGCAGCGTTTCGCGATACGTGTCTAGGCCCGCGTAGATGCCGTTGCGGATGTCGAACACCGTCGCGCCGAGTTCGCCGCGCGCGGTGACGAAGACGGCGCGCTTGCCGTTGTAGCGGGTGATGTGGCGCGGCTCGTCGTTGGCCCAGGACACGTCCGCCACGTCGTCGACGGTGAGCGCGCGCCCCTCGGACGAGCGCAGCGGCGTCGCACGGATTTCATCGAGGCTGTCGAACGCGCCGGTCGCCTGCACGTTGAAGCGGCGACCGCCGGATTCCACCGGTCCGACGGGCGTATCCACGCCTTCCTTCTGCAGCGCATCGGCGACGAGCGTCGGCGGCATGCGCTGCGAGGCCATGGTGTCGAGATCGAGCGCCACGCGGACTTCCGAGGTGGGCGCACCCCAGATTTCCGCTTCCTGTACGCCGGGCGCGCGCTCGATCTGGTCGCGGAGATCGCGCGCGGCGGCTTCCATCTGGCGCATGGGCGCTGTGTCGCTGACGAGCGCCATCTGCACGACGGCGGCGTTGGCGGTGTTGGCGCGCAGGGTGCGGACTTCGACGACGCCCGCCGGCAGGCTGGCGCGCACGACGTTCAGTTCACGCACCAGTTCGTCGTATTTGCGTTGCGGGTCGGAGCCCCAGACGAACTCGACGTTGACGGAAGCGGTGCCCGCGCCGGCGAAGGACTCGATTTCCTTCACGTCCTCGATGCGGTTGAACGCCTGCTCCAGCGGTATGACGACGAGCTTTTCCATCTGCTCGGCGTCGGCGCCCGGCAGCACCACGATCGCGACGGCGATGGGGAACTGCGCGATGGGATCTTCCGACTTCGGCACGGTCATCACGGCGCTGTAGCCAAGCGCGATGAGCAGGGCGAAGACGACGAGCGAGAATTGCCAGCTGTCGACGAAGAAGCGGACGATGGCGCGCATCAGGGCGCAGCCTTCACGACGGGGGCGGGCGCCGCCGCCGTTGGCGCTGCCTTAACGGACACGGGCTGTCCGTCACGCACATAGGCGGCGCCGGAAGAGACAACTCGCTCGCCCGGCTCAAGGCCCCCGACGATCAGCACGCTGTCGGCGTCGACGCCGGCGGTCTGCACCGCGCGCCGTCGCGCGATGTTCTGCGCATCGACCACGAGCACGACGCCCTGGTCCGCGCGTGCGTCGAGCAGGGCGAGCGTCGGCGCCCGGATCGGGCCGGCTTCGCCGCCCCCGCCGGAAGCGGAGATGTCGACTTCGCCGACGAGACCGCTGCGCAGTCCGTCGATCGGCGTCACCGCGATTTCGGCGTCGAAGCCGCCAGTGGATGCATCACTTTTCGCGGCTACGCGTGTGACGCGCCCTTTGCGGGGCTCCCCTGGCAAGCCGGTGATGCGCACGACCGCCAGGTCGCCGACTTTGAGGCGAGCGGCGTCTGCAGCGGAAATGGCGGCGCGCACGATCAGACCCGAGTTCACTTCGCCGAGCGTCAGCACCGGCTGGCCCGGGCTGACGGTCTGGTTGGGATCGGCCGCACGACGCAGGATCACGCCGGAAGAGGGAGCGACGATCACGCCCTGGGAACGGTTGAAGCCGGTCGCCTGACGCGAGGCTCGCGCGCGTTCGACCGCCAGTTGCGCGTCGTCGAGACGCGCCTGGGCGACGAGACCCTTCTGGAAAAGTGTCTGGGCGCGCGCGAGTTGGCTTTCAGCGGTGCGCAGCGAGGCGTCGGCCTCGGCGAAGCTGGCGGAGTATTCCGTGAGATTGAGGCTGGCGAGAGTCTGGCCCGCGCGAACCTGATCGCCCTCGTCCACGTTGAGGCGGGCGATGACGCCCGGCACCTTGAAGGTCAGGGCCGTCTCGCGCTGGTAGGCGACGAGGCCGCTCGCCCGGATGGCGCCTGCCGCGCCCTCCCTCGAGACAGTCACAACCGTCACCAGCGGGGCGGGCGTCGCCTTCGCGGCGGCGGTCTTCTCGTCCTTGCCGCACCCGGCCAACGTGAGCGCCAAGGCCCCCGCGACGCAGATTTTCGCCCATCGCCGCATACGTCGCCATCCCCGTCGAATTCTTCGATCTGGGTCAGCCTAGCGCATTCCCTGAAGATTGGAAGATCGATTTAGTCGTCAGAAGGTTAATCGCGCGGGTAATCTCAGCCGGCGGCGATGAGCGCTGCGGCGGTAAGCACGGAGGCGGCAAGGACCGCAAGGCACAGCACGATCACGCCGGGGGACAGCAGGCGGCGGTTGGCCGTCGGTGTGCGTTCACGCAGGGGATGCGGTTCAGTCATGGAGAGACAGGAGAACGTCGGGCGCCGCATCGGCGCCAGATCGCGGAATGCCGCTGTGGCGAATCGTCCGCGCGGCGGCGGCGTGCTAAGCGCGGCCATGACCGACTCGATCACCTACGGCGAGTACCTCGCGCTCGACACGCTGCTCGATTGCCAGCGCCCGCTCAGCCCGCGCCACGACGAAATGCTCTTCGTCATCATGCACCAGACCAAGGAACTCTGGCTGAAGCAGATCATCCACGAGGTGACGCTCGCGCGTACGCTGATCGCCGCGGGCGACGTGGAGCCCGCCTACAAGAGCCTCGCGCGCGTCTCGCGGATACAGACGGTGATGACCCTGTCGTGGGATGTGCTCGCGACGATGACGCCGGCGGACTATCTGAGCTTCCGTGAGAAGCTCGGTACAAGCTCGGGATTCCAGTCGCACCAGTTCCGCACGCTTGAATACCTGCTCGGCCTGAAGGACGGCGCGTTCCTGCGCTTCCAGGACGAGAATTCACCTGCGCGCCTTGCAATGGAAGCGGCGCTCAATGAGCCAAGCCTCTATGACGTCGCGCTCGCGCGCCTCGGGGCGGCGGGCCTTGCGATTCCTGACCACGTCCTCAACCGTGAGAAGTCGCAAGCCTACGCACCCTCAACAGAGGTGGAAGCAGCTTGGCTCGCGGTCTATCGCGACACCAAGAAATATTGGGACCTCTACGAACTCGCCGAAAAGCTTGTCGATCTCGACGACGCGTTTCTCACCTGGCGTCACAAGCACGTCCTCACCGTCGAGCGCATCATCGGGCGCAAGCGTGGCACGGGCGGCACGGACGGCGTCGGCTATCTCACGAAAACGCTGGAGCGGCGGTGCTTTCCGGAACTCTGGTCGGTGCGGACTCTGCTGTGAGCTGGAAGCGACTTTTCTCTCACGCGCTCGCCGCCAATCCCGGTCGTCTGCACGTCGCGGCGCACAGTCACCATCTGTGGCCCGACACAGCGCGAGAGGGTCACATGCGTGCGTTCGACGACGCTGCACGGCTTGCCGATCTGAAATGGGAACACATCTTCGCGGAGATCTATCCGCAGACGCGAGCGCACATCGCGCGAGAACTGGGCCTGCCGTCGGCAGACACAATCGCGGTGGCGCCGAACACGCACGATTTCCTCGTCCGTATCGTGTCCGCATGGCCGCGGCGACCGGTGCGCATCCTCTCCACCGATGGCGAGTTTCATTCCTTCCGCCGGCAGGCCGCACGCTGGGCGGAAGAGGGCGACGTGTCGCTCGAGCGCGTGCCGCTCGAACCCGCAGAGACCTTTGAGCAGCGTTTCCTCGCCCGCGCCCGCAGCGGCGAACACGACATCATCTTCGTCAGTCACGTCTCGTATCGCACGGGTCGGGCGTTCGACGCGGCGTTCGATCTTGCCGACATCGCGCGGCCCGAAGGGCCCTGGCTGGTCGTTGACGGCTATCACGGCTTCATGGCGCTGCCGACGCGGCTGCGCGCAGTTGCTGACCGCGTCTTCTATGTGGCGGGCGGCTACAAGTACGCGATGGCGGGAGAGGGCGTGTGTTTCCTGCATGCGCCGCCGGGATTTGCGCCGCGTCCTGCGGTGACGGGATGGTTTGCGGAGTTTGCGGATCTGGCGGCGGCGCCCGGCGAAGTCGGATACGGCGCGGACGGCAGCCGGTTTCTCGGCGCGACCTTCGACGCCACCGCGCTCTACCGCTTCAACGCCGTGCGCGACATGCTCGATGTAGAGAACCTGGATACGTCAGCGATCCACGATCGTGTTGCGGCGTGCATGGCCGACCTCGAATACGCGATGATCGAAGGGGCTGCGGGCCGGCTTGCGGAAGCGGAGCGCCTGAATCCGCCGGGAGATGGACGTCGCGCCCGTTTTCTCGCACTGCGCCATCCCGAAGCGCGGCGATGGCAACAAATCCTCGAAAGCGAAAACGTCATCACCGATGCGCGCGATGACGTGCTGCGGGTCGGCTTCGCACTGTATCATGACGCAAATGACGTGGCGGAATTGTGCGCGGTGTGTCGCAGGTCACTGTAACAAGATGCGGTTTGCGGCGTTATCGGGGCATGACCAACGTCTGGAATCCCACCCCGCCCGCAGTCGCCCTTCCGGAGAGTGCGCGTCTTGCCCTCAACGTCGCCGCGCCAGCGGTCCTCGTGATGGCGGCGAACGCGGTGCTGATGCTTTTCGGCGGCGGGGCAGATCTGCCGCGCTTCGAAAACCTCGCGGTGGCGCCGCCGGACTGGGCCAGCGCCGTAGCGTGGATTGGCGTTCTGGCAGCGCTCGGTCTGTCGCGTTTCGAGCTCTTGCGCACCGTCGAGTCTGAAACGCTGGCGATTGATGCGCTGCTGATCGCGGTGATGGTGTATCCCTTCACCGCCACGGCGTTCGGCGCGGACTGGACAGCGGCGAACTCGCTTACATTGCTCGCGATCACGGTGATGGCGCTGGTGGCGGCTTTCCCGCAGTCGAAGAGCTCCGCAGGATGGCTCGTGCCAGTGACGGGCTGGCTGGGGTGGACGAGCTGGCTGGCGGTGGCGGACGCGGCGGGGTGAAAACCCCGTCAAAACGCAGAAAAATGGCTCCCCGGGTAGGATTCGAACCTACGACCAGTCGATTAACAGTCGACTGCTCTACCACTGAGCTACCGAGGAACAGCGCTCTCGCGTGGCGGGTCTCTATCAAGTTCGGCGCCAGTCCGAAAGGGGGAAGCGGCGTGTCGATATGCAACCGGCGCGGGAGGCGGTTTTCCCGCCGGAACCCAAAGAAAATACGGGGGCCCGAGAGGGGCCCCCGAAAGGCGTTGGGTATGGTGGGGTGTCTCCAAGGGAAGACACGCAAGATATGGGGCCTACGGGTAAAGAACCCGTTAACGCCAACGCGGCGTGAAGAAACACAGTAAATAGAAGGTTGGAGGCCTCGCCCGGAATCGAACCGGGGTGCGCGGATTTGCAGTCCGCTACGTCACCACTCCGCCACGAGGCCCTCGTTGGGTGAGCCGGGGGAGATAGCAAGGCCGCGCTGCGAAGTCACGGGGCCAGAGTGGGGCGTCCGGCTTGTTCGTCGCTTTCGTCGCGCGTATCAGCCGGATTCGAGATTCCCAAGGACGCCTCATGGATTTCGCGCGCGCGCGCCACCTCATGGTCGAAACCCAGGTCCGCCCCAGCGACGTGACCGATCCGGCGATTCTGGCGGCCATGCGCGCCATCCCCCGGGAGGCCTTTGCGCCACCGGATCGCAAGCTCCTCGCCTACGCGGATCAGGAACTGGAGGTCGCCAAGGGCCGCAGTCTCATGCGCGCCCGTGACCTCGGCAAGCTCATCCAGGCGCTGGCGCCCAAGCCGGGCGATCGAGCCCTTGAGATCGCCGGGGCCACCGGTTACGGCGCCGCCGTGCTGTCGCGATGCGGGGCGGACACGACCCTGCTTGAGCCCGACCCGGAGCTGAATTTCGCCGCCGTCGCGGCGATCGGCGCATGTGGAATCGACAATGTGCAGACAGCGTCCACAGAGATCACCGCCGGCTGGCCTGATTTGGCTCCCTACGACGTCATCATGCTCAACGGGTCGGCCGAAGTTGTGCCGGAGGCTTGGGTGTCACAGTTGGCGGAGGGGGGGCGGCTTGGAGTCATCGTCCGGTCCGGGCCGGTGGGGAATGCCCGGCTCTACACTAAGGCCGGCGGAATTGCGGCTTTCCGCGTCCTCTTCGACGCCGCGCCGCCGCTGGCGCCCGGCTTGACCGCCAGGCCCCGGTTTGCATTCTGAGACGTTCCCGGAATTCGTGTCGTGCGCGCAACGTGGCGACCGCATTCGGCTGACCCTGCATGGTATGTCGGCTGAACGCTCGCTATACCGTTCACAACCGATCTGCCGCACATGCCGCGGCCGCCATCAGAATGAGGCCTTGCTGACCATGCGCATGATCTTGACCGCGCTGCTTGCCGCTGCGGGGCTCGCGCCGGGCGCAGCTAACGCTGATTCACTCGAAGATGCGCTGGCATCGGCCTACAAGACCAATCCGACGCTCGATGGCGCCCGCCAGCAGGCGCGGCAGGCGGACGAAACATTCGCGCAGGCCCGCGCCGCGTTTCTTCCGCAGGTGGGCGTCACTGGTTCCTACGGTTCGCAACTACGCATCACCGAAACCGAAACCATCATCGGTACACAGCGCTCGAAGAACACGTTCGAGCCGCAGAACGCCACGATCACGGCGTCGCAGTCGCTGTTCGAAGGCGGGCGCCGTCTCGCGCAGATTGGTCAGGCCAACGCGCAGATCGAGGGTGCGCAGGAAGGCCTGCGCTCCACCGAGCAGCAGGTGCTGCTCCAGGTGATCTCGGTCTATGTCGATGTACGCCGCGACGAAGACGTGGTGCGCATCCGCGAGAACAACGTCACGCTGCTGGAACGCCAGCTACAGGCGGCAAAGGATCGCTTCGAAGTCGGCGAGATCACGCGCACCGACGTGGCGCAGGCGCAAGCGCGTCTTTCCGGCGCCAACGCCGGCCTTGCCGCCGCACGGTCGGACCTTGCCGCGTCACGCGCAGAGTACATGCGCATCATCGGCACGCCGGCCGGAACGCTGGATCCAGCGCCGCCGGTCGCGGGCGTTCCCGGCAACCTGGATGACGCCGTCTCTGTCGCGCTCGACCTCAACCCCGACTTGCGCCGTTTCAAGCAAAACGAACGCGCGGCGCGCCAGCAGGTGCGTATCGAGCGCGCCGATCTCTTGCCGCAGGTGTCAGTGTTCGGCCGCATGGCGCGCGACATCGAGGCGTCCGGCCCCGGAATCGAATCGGAAAGCCAGGTCGCCGCCGCGCAAGTGTCGATTCCGTTGTTCGAGGGGGGCTTCGCGCGATCGCGGACGCGGTCCGCGCGGCTCGGCGTCCTGCGCGCCGAATCGCAGACCGAAGAGGTGCGCCGCAGCGTCGTCAGCCAGACGACGTCGGCGTGGAATGACTACGCCGCGTCGCAACGCGTCATCGAGGCGTCGAAGGAGCAGGTCCGCGCCAACGAACTCGCGCTCGAAGGCGTCGAGCAGGAGCAGCAGGTAGGCCTGCGCACCACGCTTGATGTGCTTGATGCGCAACAGGAATTGCTCGACTCGCAACTCGCCGTGATCCGCGCGGAACGCGATGCCTATGTCGCCGCGCACGGCCTGCTGCTGTCGATCGGCAAACTCGACGCCAAGTCGCTCAATGTTAACGCGCCGTTATACGATCCCGACGATCATCGTCGTGCGGTGCGCCGGACGATGCTTCGCACGTGGCCTGCGGATGACGGCAAGGACGACTGATCCGCAGTCGACGTGACGAAGCCGAAACGGCGCTATCGCATCGCAACGACTCTGTTCACGGATGCCCCATGGCGCTGCAAGATTCCCAGTCCGAGCCCTCCATGGAGGAGATCCTCGCTTCCATTCGTCGGATCATTTCCGAGGATGAAGCGCAACCGTCCGCCGATCCGGTGCTCGAACTTAGCACGCCGGCGGATGACATGCCCGCGCCCGAGGATGACGATCTCCTCGTGTTCGACAAACGAGACACCCCGGAGTCGCCGGCGGCTGCTGTCGTTGCTCCGGTAGCTGCGGCGCCGCCGCCGCGCCCCACAGCGCCGGTCGCCGCAGCGCGTTCGCCTGACTCCATCACTTCGGAGCCGGTCATGTCGCAGGCGGCAGGCTCGTTCACGCGCCTCGCCGGCTCGTTGCGGCTCGCCGATACGCAAGGCCAGACTGTGGAGGGCGTGGTCCGCGAGCTTCTGCAGCCCATGCTGCGGGAATGGCTCGACCAGAATCTCCCGGCCATCGTTGAATCGAAGGTTGAAGCGGAGCTGGACCGAATTTCCCGTCTCGCTCGCTGATCCCGGCATTGGCCTCAAGCCTCCGGCCCCGGCGCAAGTCGGGGCCGTTTTCGTTCAGCGCCGCGACGAATTGGGCTTAGGCCGGCCCATCCACTGAAAGCAGTCGCGCAATGTGCGGACGGGCGCTATCAATCCCCCATGCTCGACACGACATTCGATCCGAAATCCGCCGAGCCGCGGATATATGCGCTCTGGGAACGATCTGGCGCGTTCGCACCCTCGAAGGCCGCGGACGCGGAGCCCTATTGCATCGTCATCCCGCCGCCCAACGTCACCGGCACGCTGCACATCGGCCACGCACTCAACAATACCCTTCAGGATGTTCTCATCCGGTTCGAGCGCATGCGCGGCAAGGCCGCGCTCTGGCAGCCGGGCCTCGATCACGCAGGCATCGCCACGCAGATGGTCGTCGAGCGCGAGCTGGCGAAGCAAGGCAACGCTGACCGCCGCTCGCTCGGGCGCGAGGAGTTCGTGCAGCGTGTCTGGGCGTGGAAAGACGAGTCCGGCGGACAGATCCTGCAGCAGCTGAAGCGTCTCGGGTGTTCGGCGGACTGGAGCCGCGAACGCTTCACGATGGACGAGGGCCTCTCCGCAGCAGTGCGGAAGGTGTTCGTGCAGCTCCACAAGGAAGGCCTCATATACCGCGACAAGCGGTTGGTGAACTGGGACCCGCATTTCGAAACGGCGATCTCCGATCTCGAGGTCGAGAACCGCGACGCGAACGGCACGATGTGGAAGATCGCCTATCCGCTCGAAGACGGTTCAGGCGAAATCGTAGTCGCGACGACGCGGCCGGAGACGCTACTGGGCGATAACGCCGTCGCGGTGAACCCGAAGGACGAACGCTATACGGCGTGGATCGGAAAGAAGGTGAATCTGCCGTTGACCGGTCGCCTCATCCCGATCATCGCCGACGACTACGCCGATCCCGAAGCGGGCACGGGTGCGGTGAAGATCACGCCGGCGCATGACTTCAACGACTTCAAGGTCGGCAAGCGTCACGATCTGGAGATGATCAACATCTTCACCAGCCGTGCGGTCACCAACGAGAACGTGCCGGAAGCCTTTCGCGGCCTCGACCGCTTCGTCGCGCGTGAAAAAGTGCTCGCCGCGTTGGAAGAGCTCGGTCTGCGGCGCGGCGAAGACGCGATCAAGCACACCCAGCCGCACGGCGACCGCTCCGGCGTCGTCATCGAGCCGTGGCTGACCGACCAGTGGTATGTCGACGCGCCGACCATGGCGATCCCAGCGATCAAGGCTGTCGAAGAGGGCAAGACGGTCTTCACGCCGAAGCAGTGGGAAAAGACGTACTATGAGTGGATGCGCAACATCGAGCCGTGGTGCGTCTCGCGCCAGCTCTGGTGGGGCCACCGGATTCCGGCTTGGTACGCGCCCGACGGCACGATCTTCGTCGAGGAGACGGAAGCCGCAGCGCAAAGGGCGGCGGACGCGCAGTTCGGTAGGGGCACGAAGCTTGAACAGGACGAAGACGTCCTGGACACCTGGTTCTCATCGGGTCTCTGGCCGTTCTCAACGCTGGGCTGGCCCGCTGAAACGCCGGAACTGAAGAAATTCTATCCGACGGCCACGCTGGTCACCGCCTTCGACATCATCTTCTTCTGGGTCGCCCGGATGATGATGATGGGCATGCACTTCATGAAGGAAGTCCCTTTCAAGGACGTCTACATCCACGCGCTCGTGCGCGACGCCTCCGGCGCGAAGATGTCGAAGTCCAAGGGCAACGTGCTCGATCCGCTGACGCTGGTGGACAAGTTCGGCGCCGACGCGCTGCGCTTCACGCTGGCCGCGATGGCCGCGCAGGGCCGCGACATCAAGCTCGCCGAGCCGCGCATCGAAGGCTACCGCAACTTCGGCACCAAGCTCTGGAACGCCGCGCGCTTCTGCCAGATGAATGAATGCGCCTGGTGGGAGACCTTCGATCCCGCCGAGGCGAAGCAGACCGTCAACCGCTGGATCGTCGGCGAGACCGCACGCACGGCCGCGATCGTGACGAAGGAGCTGGAGGCGTTTCGTTTTAACGAAGCCGCCAATGCGCTCTATCGCTTCGTCTGGAACGTCTATTGCGACTGGTATCTCGAACTCGTGAAGCCCTTGCTCATGGGCGACGATGATAAGGCCAAAGTCGAGACGCGGCGCACGGCGGCCTGGGTGTTCGACCGCATGCTCATGTTGCTGCATCCGTTCATGCCGTTCATGACGGAAGAGCTCTGGACGCGTCTCAGCGAAAGCGGACCCAAGCGCGACAACATGCTGGCGGTGCAGAAGTGGCCTGCGCTGCCGGACACGCTGATCGACGCCAAGGCCGACGCCGAGATCGACTGGATCATCCGCCTCGTCTCGGAAACGCGCGCGCTGCGTGCGGAAATGAACGTGCCGCCGGCCGCGCGTGTGCCGCTGCTGCTCGTCGGCGCGACACGCGAGAGCGCTGCGCGTCTCGAACGCTATCAGGACCTGATCGATCGCCTCGCGCGGCTCGAATACTCCACCAGCGCTGAAGCGCCGCCGACGGGATCGGTGACGTTCGTTCTGGATGAAGCCACTGTTGCGTTGCCGCTCGACGGCATCGTCGATTTCGCAGCGGAAGTCGTGCGGCTCGGCAAGGAAATCGCGCGTCTCGAAGGCGAAGCGGGCAAGATCCGTGGCAAGCTCGGCAATGCGCAGTTCATCGAACGCGCGCCGGAGGAAGTTGTCGAGGAACAGCGTGAGCGGCTCGCGGAAGCGGAAGCCTCGCGCACGAAGCTTTCGGCGGCGCTTGAAAGGCTGAAAGCGGCGACGTGAAGATCCTCTTCGTCCACAACAACTTTCCCGCGCAGTTCGTGCACCTCGCGCCTGCGCTGAAAGCCCGTGGGCAGCAGGTTCTGGCGCTCGGCTCACAGACGGCGCGTGATCTGCCGGGCATTCCGGCCTCGAAATACGCCATGAAGCGCGGCACCACGCCGGGCATTGTGCCGCTCGCGGTGCGCTACGAAGCCGATTGCCTGCGCGGCGCGGCGGCGGCGCGGCTGGCGGATGCGATGAAGCAGAAGGGTTTCCACCCCGATCTCATAATCGGCCACAATGGGTGGGGCGAGACGCTCTTCCTGGATGAGGTGTGGCCGGGCGTGAAGCAGTTGCTCTACGCCGAGTTCTACACCGGCGCGCGGGGGCTAGATGTGGGCTTCGACCCCGAATTTGGCCCGATGGATATCGACAACGCCATCCGCGTACGGGCCAAGAACGGCGCGCTGGCGATGTCGACGATGGACGCCACGCGCGCGGTGTCGCCGACGCAGTTCCAGCGCGACACCTTTCCCGAGGACATCCGCCGCCGCATCGACGTCATCCACGATGGCATCGATACGAAGAGCGCCGCGCCGCGCGCTGATGCGCGTCTCGCGATCCCCGGCACGGACCTCGTCTTCAAGCCCGGCGATGAAGTCGTCACCAACATCAACCGCCATCTCGAACCGCTGCGCGGGCTGCACATCTTCCTGCGCGCGCTGCCGAAGGTTCTCGCCGAACGCCCCAACGCGCACGTCGTCATCATCGGCGACAATGGCGGCACGGCGTACGGTCTGCCGGCGCCCGAGGGGCGGACCTGGAAGGATATCTACCTGAAGGAACTGGAAGGTCGGCTCGATCTGTCGCGCGTCCATTTCCTCGGCCGCGTGCCGCGCCAGACCTATCTCGATGCGCTCGCGGTGTCGGCGGCGCATGTCTATCTCACCTATCCGTTCGTATTATCATGGTCACTGCTGGAAGCGCTGAGCGCGGGCTGTGTCGTCATCGCCTCTGATACCGCGCCGGTGCGCGAAGCCGTGCAGCACGAACGCAACGGGATCATGGTGGACTTCTTCGATGTCGATGACCTGGGTAGCCGCATCGTCCATGCGCTCGCCGTCCCGTCTGCGCACCGCGCCTTGCGCGAACAGGCGCGCGCGGACGCGGTGGCGCGGTATGATCTGAAAACCGTCTGCCTGCCGCGCCTCGTGGCGCTGGCGGAATCCTTGAACTGAACGAGAAACAGGAAGCGCGCATGACGAGCCGTTGGGACAAGTCGAAGCTACCATCGCGGCACACCACCGTCGGGCCGGAGCGCGCGCCGCATCGCTCGTACTATTACGCCATGGGCCTCGGCACGAAGGAGATCGAACAGCCCTTCGTCGGCGTTGCTTCCTGCTGGAACGAAGCCGCGCCCTGCAATACCGCGCTGATGCGCCAGGCGCATGTGGTGAGCGAAGGCGTGAAAGCGGCCGGCGCCACGCCGCGCGAATTCTGCACCATCACGGTCACCGACGGGCTCGCCATGGGACACGAGGGCATGCGTTCGTCGCTCGCGTCTCGTGAAGTCATCGCCGACAGTGTGGAGCTTTCCATCCGCGGTCACGCTTATGATGCGCTCGTGGGTCTCGCGGGCTGTGACAAGTCGTTGCCGGGCATGATGATGGCGATGCTGCGCCTCAATGTGCCGAGCGTCTTTCTCTACGGCGGATCGATCCTGCCGGGACTGTGGCGCGGGCGCGAGGTGAACGTGCGCGACCTTTTCGAAGGCGTCGGCCAGCACGCGGCGGGCAAGATGTCGCTTGAAGATCTCTGCGATCTCGAAAAGCACGCCTGTCTCGGAGATGGCGCGTGCGGTGGGCAGTACACCGCCAACACGATGGCCTGCGTCAGCGAGGCGATCGGTCTCGCGCTGCCGCTCTCCGCCGCGCTCCCGGCGCCCTACGAAAGCCGCGACGCCTATGCGCGCGCGAGCGGCGCGGCCGTCGTCGATCTCCTCGAACGTAATATACGACCGCGCGACATCTGCACCCGCGAAGCTTTCGAAAACGCCGCCATCGTCGTCGCAGCGACAGGTGGTTCGACCAATGGCGGATTGCACCTGCCGGCGATGGCGCATGAGGCGGGTGTGAAGTTCACGCTCAAGGACATGGCCGAAGTGTTCAAACGCACGCCGTGGCTCGTCGATCTGCAGCCGGGCGGGAAGTATGTGGCCAAGCATATGGGCGAAGCGGGCGGCGTGCCGGCGCTGCTGCGCGTGCTGCTCGATGCGGGTCTGTTGCATGGCGATGTGATGACCGTGACGGGCAAGACGCTGCGCGAAAATCTCGAAGGCGTGACGCTGCGCGCCGATCAGGACGTGATCCGTCCGATGACGAACGCGCTGTCGCCGAATGGCGGCGTGGTGGGCCTGTGGGGCTCGCTCGCGCCCGAAGGCGCCATCGTGAAGATCGCGGGCATGGAGAAGATCGATTTTCGCGGCCCCGCGCGCGTGTTCGACGGCGAAGAAGCGTGCTTCGAAGCGGTGACGCATGGTCGCTACAAGGAAGGCGAAGTGCTCGTCATCCGGTATGAGGGGCCGCGCGGCGGTCCGGGCATGCGCGAAATGCTGTCGACGACGGCCGCACTTTACGGCCAGGGCATGGGCGACAAGGTGGCGCTCATCACCGACGGCCGCTTCTCCGGCGCGACCCGCGGTTTCTGCATCGGCCATGTCGGCCCGGAAGCGCAACTCGGCGGCCCCATCGCGCTGGTGCGCGACGGCGACATTATCGCCATCGACGCCAACACTGGCCGCATCGACATCGAAGTGAGCGACGCCGAACTTGCGGAGCGCAAGAAGGGCTGGAAACCGCACGAGACGAACTACGGCTCCGGCGCGCTGTGGAAATATGCGCAACAGGTCGGGCCCGCGCATCTCGGCGCGGTGACGCATCCGGGCTTTGCAGGCGAGAAACATGTCTATGCCGACATCTGAAGGATGGAGCCGACGCACAGTCGCACTTGCAGGCGCCGCAGTGCTTCTGACGCCGCAGGAGGCGCAGGCCGCGACGCGTCGCGTCCAGTTCTGGGCGACGCACAGCGGGGGAGAGACGCTCGACGCCGCCGACGGGACGGGCAATCCCTACGCGACCTTGCTCATCTATATGATGGCTGTGTCCACACACGCCTTGCCGCGTTTCGCCGACGACCTGCGCGACCGCACGGCAGAATTGACCGCGGGCGCGATGACGCCAGAAACAGCACCCGCGCGCTTCGACACACCCTGGAGCCTCAACCCGACGCCGCGCGGCGAAAAGCGGGTTGCGCTCGTTCTGACTTTCTCCGACTACAGCGCTTCTGACGATGCGCCTTCCTTGCCGGGCGCTGCGCAGGACTCTGTGCGCGTCGCGCGCGCGTTCGAAAACGCGGACTTTGCCGTCACACGCGCGCATGATCCGACGCGGGCGCAACTGCCGGACATTCTTGCTGCCTTCGCGCGCGCCTCGGCCCGCGCCCATGTGGCGGCGATCTACAGCACCGGGCACGGCGTCGAAGTGGATGGCGTCCAGTACGTGCTTCACCGCGATCATCGCATCGGCGACGGCGTTGCGGGCCTGACGCGCGCGGCCCGCTGGCACGACATTGCGTGCAGCGCCCGCGGCAAGCGTCTCAACCTCACCTTCTGGGCGGGCTGCCGGAACAATCCGTTCGCATGACCGCGCATGACGTCTGGCCCATCGATCCATCGATGGTCTGGCCGTTTCTGGTCGCCGTAGCGCTCGTTGAACTGACGCCCGGCCCCAACATGGTGTGGCTGGCGGTGCTCACACTGGCGCAGGGGCGTGTGGCGGGCGTGCGCGCGGTCGCCGGCGTGACGCTCGGACTTTCCGTCTACATGCTCGCGGCGGTCGTCGGCGTGGCCGGCGCGATGGCTGCAGCGCCAGGCGTCTATGCGATCTTGCGCATGGCGGGCGTGGCCTACCTCCTGTGGCTTGCGTGGGATGCGTGGCGTGGCGCGGCGGAGACGGTTGTCGATCCCGGACGGGCGCCGTTCTGGCGCGGCCTGGTCGCCAATCTTCTCAATCCCAAGGCGGCCGTGTTCTACGTTACGCTGCTTCCCGGCTTCATCCAGCCGGACCATGCGCCGTTCTGGGCGCAGGCCTTGCTGCTCGGCATCGTCCACATCGCGGTCGCGGTGCTTGTGCACCTCTACATCGTGCTCGCCGCACAGCACGTGGCCGGGTACATCGGCGTCGGCGGCGAGACGGCGCGCGCGATCATGTTGCGGCGGATGGCGGCTGTCGGTATCGGGCTGGTGGCGATCTGGCTCTGGTGGGAAACGCGGCGATGACGCAGGAAACTCTCGACCTCGCCCATCTCACGGACGCGCAGTTCGACGCACTCTACAAGGCGCGGATCGAGCCGCTGTTCACGCAGGGCGAAAGGGATCGCACCGCCGCCGTCGCCACCTTCAAGCAGCGCATCGTCATCGGCGCGCCGCTCGCGCTCGCGCTGGGCGTGGCGGTGTTCCTCTACTTCAACGAATTCTTCGCGGGGCTGATTGTCGGTGCGATCGCCGGCGTCATCGCATTCACCGTCGCCTATCTGCCGCTGCAGAAGGTGTCTGACCGCATCAAGGACGCCTCGCTCATCGCCATCTCGGAGGCCATCGGTGTGTCCTATCGCGGTTCCGGCGAACCACCGGGCGCGCTCAATCGCTTCCGCACGCTCAACCTATTGCCGAGCTATGACCGCTCGCATTTCGAGGACTTCTTCCACGGCGAGCGGCAAGGCTGCGCGTTCGATCTTTGCGAAGCCAAACTCGAGGACGAGCGGCGCGACAAGGACGGCGACAAGGACTACGTCACCGTCTTTCGCGGCCAGATCATCCGCATCGCGTTCCCCAAGAAGTTCGACGGCATCACCGTCGTGAAGCGGGATGCGTGGGTGTTCAACGCGCTGCGGGGCATGGGTGAACTCAAGCGCGTGGGCCTCGGTGACTCGAAGTTCGAGAAGGCGTTCGAGGTCTACTCCAACGATCAGGTCGAGGCGCGCTATCTGGTGCATCCGGTCTTCATGGAGCGCCTCATCCATCTGGAAGAAGCGTTCAACGGGCGGCGCATCCGCTGCGGGTTCCAGGATGGCGACCTGCTGATCGCCGTGGAAGGCGACAACAAGTTCGAGATCGGCGACATGTTCAAACCGCTCGCCGACCCGGCGCGCGCGCGCAAGATCGTCTCCGACATCGCCGAGGTGATGAAGTTGATGGACGCGGTGGTGACGGCGGAAATGGCGCCGCTCGTCGCGCGACGCGATCCTCAATAGCGGGTGACGATCGACGCCATGTCCGGGCGCACACGCTCGGGCTGCGTTTCAGTTTGCGTGCCCAGGTGGATGACCGCCGCGAGTTGCTCTTCTGGCTTCAGCCCAAGGACGACGCGTGCATCGGCGTTGTAGGTCGGCCAGCCCGTGAGCCATACGCCGCCGAAGCCGAACGCGTGCGCGGCGATCAGCACGGCGTAGCTGACGGCGCCTACGGCTAGCACCTGCTCCCATTCCGGGACTTTGAAATTGCCCTTGATGTTGGCGACGACCGCCACGACGAGCGGCGCGCGCGCAAACGTTTCGCGCGTTGCCTTCAGTGTTTCTTCGGTGGCGTCGCCGGTCTTCGCCATGACGTCCGCCAGCGCAGCGCCGGCGCGCTCGCGGGCTTCGCCTTCAAACACAATGAAGCGCCATGGCGTCAGTTTGCCGTGGTCGGGCGTGTGCGACGCGAGGCGGAGGATGGCGTCGAGCTGTGCAGATGAGGGCGCGGGCTCAGCGAGCAGGAACGGCTTCGCGGAGCGCCGTCGCGCCAGGAGATCCAGCGTGTCGGGAGACGCGACCGGCAGGGCGGTCGGGGCGTTTTCGGCGAGGGGTGGCGCGAGTGTGGCGGGATCGATGGACATCATCGCCTCTAATTAAGAACCATTCGCAAAAAGGCAAGCCGCCGGATCGCCGCAGCGCTCAAAGCCGTACGAGATAGGCGTGGCTGCCCTCCAGCACCGTCTCGCCGCGCTGGTTCTCGACGGTGGCGCGCATGGTGACAACGCCGGTCGTGTTCTGGCGCTTCAGGCCGGTGATCTCGAGCAGCGGGTAGAGCGTGTCGCCGGGAAAGACGCCCTTGAGAAATTTCGCCGTCACCTCGGTGAAGCCGATGAGCTTCTCGGCGATCACATGCGGAAACAGCCCTGCGCCCGCCGCGGTCAGGCAGAGCACCTGCAAGCCATGCGCGAGCAGATCGGGATGGCCCTGCGCGTGGCAGTATTCGCGGTCGTAGTGGATCGGGTGGTTGTCGCCGCTCAGCGCCTGGAAGGCGGTGAAATGCGCATCGGTGAGCGTGCGCGCGGGGCACGGGAAACGCTCGCCGATTTCGAGCTGGTCGAACGTACGCGGCGGAACGAGGGGGCGGGAGAAGGGATCGAGGGGCATGAAAATCGCCTTAGCCTTTACCGAGACGAATGCGGCTCATTTGCCATTGCTCTGATGTCTGGGACCATTCGTCGTTGGGCGTGTCTTCATAGGGCGGGGGAAGTCTGATTGGTCCCAGATTCGTTGACCCGAGTTTTGCCGCCAACTTCTGCGACGCGATGTTTGCAGGGCGGATCGTGTGGATCACGCGCGGCCGCTGAAGTTGGAGAAATGTGAAATCCATGGCTGCTATGGCGCCCTCCAAGGCAAACCCCTTCCCCTGGAATTCGGGCAGCAGCATCCAGCCCACTTCGATGCAGGGCCAGCCGAACGGCTTCGTCGGACCGAAGCGACCGACAAACCGGCCCGAAGCCTTTTCGATCGCGCAAAGCGCGCCCCATCCAACGATCGACCAGTGGCCGGCAATCGTCAGAAGTTGCGACCAGCTCTCTCGCTCGTCCTGAACCGAGCCCGTGTTGGCCTTGACGCTTTCGTCGGCTTCCATGAGCGCCCACGCCGCAAAGTCCTCTCGCAGCGGCGGGCGCAGGATCAGGCGTTGTGTCTCGATCTCCATCGCTGTGTCTTTCCACGATGTGTGCCGTCACTCAACTTGCACTTGATGCGGCGTGTCGCGATGAAGCGGGCCATGAGCACCGACAATCCCTGGACCTTCCTCGCGACCTCCACCGCGTTCGACAATCCCTGGCTTCGCCTTGAAGAGCAGGAGGTCATTGATCCCGTCGGCGAGAAACGCATCTACGGCATCGTGCGGTTCAAGAAGCTCGCGGTGGGCGTGCTGCCGATCACCGATGAGGGGAAGGTGCATCTCGTCGGCCAGTGGCGGGTGCCGTTGGGGCGGTATTCCTGGGAAATGCCGGAGGGCGGCTGCGAGCCGGGGGAGGATCCGCTCGACTGCGCGCGGCGAGAACTGGAGGAAGAGGCGGGCGTGCGCGCCTTAAGCCTCCGGCCGATAGTTAAGATGGACTTGTCCAATTCGGTCACGGACGAGCAGGCGATATGCTATCTTGCGACCGGGCTTTCGCCGGGCGTGCACGCGCCCGAGCCGGTGGAACTGCTGCGTAACCGGGTGGTCCCGTTCGGCGAAGTCCTTGCGGATGTCATCGCGGGGACCATCACGGACTCCATGACGGTTGCCGCGGTCCTGCGCGCGCACCACATGGCGGTGACGGGCGAGATCGAAGCTGCGCTGGCGAAAGCCATGCTGGACTAGAGTGAGCGGAAAAATGGCCGATCAACACATTCGCGCGGTGACCCGCCCCTTCGAGAACTCCGGCGGAGTCTGGTCGCAGCTGCGCGTCGAGGCCATGCAGGCCGCCGCCGAAGAGCCGCTGCTCGCGAGCCTGCTCCACGCCACCATCCTCCACCACGACCGCATCGAGGACGCGCTGTCCTATCACCTAGCGTCCAAGCTCGGCGGCGGCGACATGAACCCGCTGCACCTGCGTGAAGTCGCGCAGGAGGCCTACGCGGCCGAGCCGGAGATCGCGCGTCATGCGGAGCGCGACATGCGCGTCGTGCGCGAACGTGACCCCGCATGCCGCACCTACCTGCAGCCGTTCCTTTACTACAAAGGGTTTGCGGGGCTGCAGGCATACCGTATTTCTAACTGGCTCTGGCGCAATAAGCGTGAAGAATTGGCGTTCTATCTGCAGAGCCGCATCAGCGAACTCTTCTCCGTGGACATCCACCCGGCGGCGAAGATCGGCGCAGGCGTGTTCATCGACCACGCGCACGGCATCGTCATCGGCGAGACGGCAGTAGTGGAAGACGACGTCTCCATGCTCCATTCCGTCACCCTTGGCGGGACGGGCAAGGAGCGCGGCGACCGTCACCCCAAGATCCGTCGCGGCGTTCTGATCGGCGCGGGCGCCAAGGTGCTCGGCAACATCGAAGTGGGCGAGGAGGCGCGCATCGCGTCGGGTTCCGTGGTGCTGACGAGCGTGCCCGCGCGCTGCACGGTGGCGGGCGTACCGGCGCGACCTGTGGGCGGGGTCTGTTGCGAAGAGTCGCCGTCGAAGAAGATGGACCAGCTCCTCGACGAAGCCGTGCTGAGTTCCTACGGCGACGGCATCTGATGCCGCGCGCGCAAGGGCGTGCTAGGCTTCGCGCCATGACGCTCTTTCTCGCGGCTTTCACTGTCTTCAACGTCTTCCTAGCCTACGCCGCGCTGCGGCGCGCCGCGAAGCTCATGACGCCCGAAGGGCGCGACTGGTGGCAGTCGAAACGCCTCTATGCGATCGCGTGTTTCGCTGCGTGGACGCTGCCGCTCGCCTGCGTCGGCGCCACGGCGGTTGCCTGGATAGAACACCAGCAGGGCCTCCAGCACTGGGCCGGCCCGATGATCCTGGCGCCGCTCGGCTGGCTGCTGCTGATGGGCATCTTCTTCGCCATCGTCGATGTGAGCGAAGACGGCGTTCTGGATTTTGGGCGCGGGCCCAAACCCAAGCCTTAGAAACCCCTAGAATCCTCGGAACGTCGCGAATTCGTCGACGGTCGCACGATCCGAGCGTAGCGAGTTCACAGCGGCGCTTTCATCCGCATAGCCCAGCGCCATGCCGCAATAGATCATCTCGGTTTCGGGCAGCGCGAAGTGCTTTGCGAGCGTCTCGCGCACGCGGCCCCACGCTTCCTGCATGCAGCTGGCGACGCCGCGCGCTTCGGCCGCGAGCGCGATGGTCTGCATGAACATGCCGAGATGCGCCCACTGACCGTGCCCCATGCGCCGGTCGATAACGAAGAAGAGCCCCACGGGCGCGTCGAAGAAGCGGAAATTACGCGCGAGATGGCCGAAGCGCGCAGCCTTGTCCTCGCGCGGAATGCCGAGCAGCGCGTACATGTCCTCGCCCACCTTGAAGCGCCACGAACGGTGGGGCTCCCAGAGATCGGCGGGATAGATTGGCCGGTCGCCTTCTTCGCCGCGCGGATTGGCGGCCAGCGTCGCCTGCGCGAGATCGATCACGGCCTGGCGTTCAGCGCCGCTCACCGCGATCACCTTCCAGGGCTGCACATTGCCGCCCGACGGCGCCCACCGCGCCAGATCGAGAATGTCGCGCACCAGCGCTTCCGGCAGCGGATCAGGCTTGAACACGCGCGTGGAAATGCGGGTCCTGATTGCGGTGTCGACGTCCATGAGCGGGCCTCCGGTTTGCGGTTGTGGTAGCGCGCCACCGGAGGGGAAGGTCAAGTCAGACCGAAAAGCTCACGCCGCAGCCGCAGCTCGACTTCGCGTTCGGGTTGCGCACCTTGAAACTCGACCCGACGATTTCCTCGACCCAGTCCACTTCCGAGCCTTTCAGGAAGGCGATGGAGACGGGGTCCACGAACAGGCGCGCGCCGTCGCGCTCGACGATGATGTCGTCGGCTTCCGGGGCGGGCGTGATGTCGATTTCGTAGGAAAACCCCGAGCAGCCGCCGCCTTCGACGGCCACGCGCAGCCCGCCGCCGTCCGCGATCGCCTTGATGCGGGCGGCGGCCGTGGCGGAGAGGGTGAGATCCGGGGTGAGGTTTGCCATTGGAATCCCTATATGGAGCCTCCCGAGCGCAAGGAGAAGCGGGTGAGCGGTAAAGGGTCCGATAAGGCGGGTACGGCGTGGTGGGCGACGCCGCGGGCCGTCTGGGCGACGGACCCGACCCGCTCGCGCGGCCGGCTGTTCCCCGAGGAGGAGAGCCCCTCGCGCAGTCCGTTCCAGCGGGACCGCGACCGGATCATCCATGCCTCGGCCTTCCGCCGGCTGAAACAGAAGACCCAGGTCTTCATCGCCCACGAGGGCGATCACTTCCGCACCCGGCTGACGCACTCCCTTGAAGTGGCGCAGATCGCGCGCTCCGTGGCGCGCACGCTCGGGCTGGACGAGGACCTCGCCGAGACCATCGCGCTCGCCCACGATCTCGGCCACCCGCCGTTTGGCCATTCCGGGGAAGACGAACTCGACGAATGCATGAAGCCGTTCGAGGGCTTCGATCACAACGCCCAGACGCTGCGCGTGTTGACGAAACTCGAAGCGCGCTATCCGCGCTGGGACGGGTTGAACCTGACGTGGGAAACGCTCGAGGGCGTGGTCAAGCACAACGGCCCACTGATCACGGCCAAGCGCAAGCTTGCTGAGTTGCCGCTCGCCATCCGCGAGTATGCGGCCACGCACGATCTTGAACTCGACGGCTGGTCAGGCCCGGAGGGGCAGGTGGCCGCGCTGGCTGATGACATCGCCTACAACAACCACGACATCGACGACGGCCTGCGCGCAGGGCTGTTCGAGATCGAGGAACTCTATGAGCTGCCGTTCGTCGGCGCGGTATTCCAGAAGGTGCGGGCCGAATTCCCCGACATCGAACAGACGCGCTGGGCGGGGGAGGCCGTGCGTCGTCTCATCGGCGCGCGCATTCTCGATCTGGTCGCTGAAACGCAGCGCCGCGCGGAAAAGCTGAAGCCGCAGAGCGCAGAGGAAGTGCGCGCGCTCGGCCAGCCGATCATCGCCTTTTCGCCGGAAATGGCCGAACACGAGGCGACGCTGAAGCGCTTCCTGATGGCCAAGATGTATCGCCACTACAAGGTCGCGCGCATGCGCAGTCAGGCCAAGCGCATCCTGAAAGAGCTGTTTACGCTCTTCCTCGAAGAACCCGAAACCCTGCCCGACAAATGGCGCGATCGCGCCGGGAAATCAGGGACGCCGGAGACGGCGCGGGTGGTCTGCGACTACATCGCCGGCATGACGGACGCCTACGCCGTCGAGGAGCACCGGCGCCTCTTCAATCTCGAACGCTGGGCGTGAGGAAAACATGGCCGAACGATTTGAACGCCACCGGCAGCCGTGGACCGCCGACGAAGTGAACAAGCTGCACACGCTGGCCAAGAAGGGCATGTCGCTGAAAGCCATCTCCAAGGCGCTGACCCGCAGCGAGGAATCCATCAAGGACCGCGCGAAGCTGGATGGACTCGGCATCGCCAAGCTCCGTTGAGCGCATAAACCCAATCCTAACGACCTGCGGCGCATCTGATTCGGTCTGGATCGGAGGCCGTGATGGCTCATGCGCAGCGGCGGGTTTATGCGCCCGTGGACGGTTATGACGGCGGCTATCGCGATGACGACGCGCCGCCGCCGTTCGTGCGCGAGCGCGCCCGTCGCCCGGCGCCCGCCCGCAAAGAGGTCGATATGGGCCGCACCAAATACCCGACCTTTCTGATCGCGCTCATCGTGCTGGCGACGGTTTCCTACGTCGTCTGGACCTTCACGGGCGGCGCGTCGGAAAACACGGATGCGCCGGTGATTCCGGCGCAGAGCACCGATTTCAAGTCGGCCTATGAAGGCGGCGTCGAGGACGAGCCGGTCACCGCCGAGATCGATCAGGCCCTGGTGGGGCAGGCCCCGGTCGCGCGCGCCCCGGCCAAGAGCCGTCCCGTTGCGGAGGAACCCATCGTCGCTAGATTAGCGCCGCCCGCGCCTGCCACCGGCGCGCCGGTCCTTGCGGCGGCAGGACCGTTCGTCGCCCAGATCGCCTCGCTGAAGTCCGCGGACGCTGCGGACGCCGCCTGGACCCGCTTCTCGCGGCGGTCGCCGGCGCTTTTCCAGAACGCGCGCAAGGACATCCAGCAGGCTGACCTTGGGGAACGGGGCATATACTTCCGGGTCCGCGCCGGGTATTTCGCCAGTCGGGCGGACGCGGCGCAGTTCTGCGGCCAGGTGAAAGCGCTGGGCCAGGAGTGCCTCGTCGTCGGCAAGTAGTCCCGCAGCGGACGCCGGAACGGACGAGTGAGCGACGAAACTGTCACCTTCGAAGCCGCGGACGAGGCGGAAGCGGGCGAAACGCTCGTGCTCGACCTTGCGGGGTACGAGGGACCGCTGCACGTCCTGCTCGATCTCGCACGCCAGCAGAAGGTGGATCTGGCGCAGATCGCGCTGGCGCCGCTGGTGGACCAGTATCTCGCCTTCATCGAGGACGTGCGCGCGCGGATCGATCTCGCGGCGGAATATCTCGTCATGGCGGCATGGCTGACGCTGCTGAAGTCGCGCCTGCTGCTGCCGAAGCCTGAACGTCCCGTCGACGAACCTGATCCCGAAGCCATCGCTGCACATCTCTCGCTGAAACTGCAGCGGCTCGCCGAAGCGAAAGCGGCGGCGGCGAAACTCGGCGCGCTGGCGCAGCTCGACCGCGATGTCTTCCTCAACGGATCGCCGCAGCCCATCGCGATCACGCGCGAACTGCAATGGACCGCGAGCCTGCACGACATGCTGTCGGCTTACACGTCCAGTCGCACGCGCCGCATTCGCGTCGATCACCGCATCGTGCCGCGCCGCGTCTATACGCTGGAGGCCGCGCGCCATCGTCTCGAAGAAATGCTTGCGAATCTCGACGACTGGCGGCCCATCGGCGCACTGCAGCCGCGCCGCGACCGGGGGCCCGATGCGCCAGAGCCGCAGTCCTACGTCGCAAGCCTCTTCGGCGCCGCGCTCGAACTCGTGCGCGACCAGAAGCTCGAAGCCCGCCAGGCCGACCAGAACGCGCCGCTCTATCTCAAGCGCCGCGAGAAGGCCGCACCATGAGCCAGCCCCATAAACCTTCAGGGCAGCCGGTCGCCGATCCGATCATGCGCGTAGAAGACGCGTTCACGCCGCCCGCCGGCGCCAACGATGCGACGCCCGCCGAGATCGGCCCGCTGCACGAGGCCGCGCGCGTCGCCGAAGCGCTCCTGTTTGCGGGCGGGGAGGCTATGACGGCGGCGGAACTGGCGGAGCGTATGCCGCCAGGGACGGACGTCGCCGCGGTGCTGATGGGGTTGAAGCGGGCCTATGTCGGGCGCGGGGTGCAGCTTGTGGAAGCGGGCGGGAGCTGGCGCTTCCAGTCATCGCCGGATCTCGCGCACCTCTTCTCGGAAACCCGCGCCGAGCCCAAACGCCTGCCGAAGGCCGCGATGGAGACACTCGCGGTCATCGCCTATCACCAGCCCGTGACCCGCGCCGAGATCGAGGAGATACGCGGCGTTTCCCTTTCCAGGGGATCGCTCGATCTGCTGTTGGAGATCGGCTGGGTGCGCCCGCGCGGCCGCCGCCGCAGCCCCGGAAAGCCGCTCACCTTCGGCACCACCGAGGATTTCCTCAGTCACTTTGGTCTCGTGTCGCTTGACGCCTTGCCGGGCAAGGACGATCTGAAGGCTGCCGGGCTCATTGATCCGCGGGTCGATGCCGCGTTCGATGTGCCGCGGCCCGATGGCGCGCTGGCTTCCGATGAGGACGCTCTCGCGCCGGAGGATGCGACGTTCTACGTGGATTACGCTGGCGGCGAAGAAGAGTAATCGCGTCCGTCGTTCGAGTTTTTGTGGAGTTACGCGGCCATGCACTTGCCCGGTCTGATCCCGCTTCTCATCGTTGTAGCGCTCGCGTTCCTGCTGTTCGGGCGTCCCGGGCGCATCTCGAACCTGATGGAAGACCTCGGCAAGGGCATCAAGGGCTTCAAGAAAGGCCTGGGAGACGGCGATGCGCCGCCCGCCGCTGAACCCCCGCCTGCTCAGCTCCGCGATCAGACCGCCCGCAAGGACGATGAGCGCACCGGCGTCTGACGGAGAGTTGATCGGTCATGCTGCCCGGTCTCGGCTTTTCCGAAATCCTCGTCCTCGGCGTGATCGCGTTGCTCGTGGTCGGCCCGAAGGATCTGCCGCTGATGCTGAGGAAGCTCGGGCGGCAGATGGCGCGCCTGCGCGGGCTCGCCGCTGAATTTCGCAGTGGTTTCGATGAACTCGCACGCCAGGCCGAACTTGATGAACTGAAGAAGGAGGTCGAGGCGCTCCGCCGCGGCCAGGTCTTCACGGACATCGAGATGGAAGCCATGCGCACACTGGACCCGATCCCCCCAACGATCACCCCGCCGATCGAAGCCGGCGACCCCACCCCGCCGCCCGCCCCGCCGGAGACTCCGCAGCCGCCCGTGGAGGAGCCCCCGCAGGCGCCGCCTGAAATGCCGCCGATCTCGCCGCCCGCGCCGTCGGGGCCTGAGCCCGCGACGGCCAAACTCGTCACATGACAGCCAGCGACCCGCCCGACGAGATTGAGGCGAGCAGGGCCCCCTTGCTCGATCACCTGACGGAGTTGCGCAACCGGCTGATGATCGTTTGCGCGGCCGTGCTCGCGGCGACGGCAGGCTGCTATCTCGTCGCGCAGAAAATCTATCTTTTCCTCGTCGAGCCCTACCGTGCGGCCGCCGCCAAGGTGCATAAGGTCTCGCTCGACGCAGCCCAGGTCAGCCTGCAGCTGACCAGCCCGCTGGAAGGCTTCTACACCAACCTGAAACTGGCGCTGTTCGCCGGCATCATCGTGTCGTTTCCGGTCATCGCCTGGCAGGCCTACGCGTTCATCGCGCCGGGCCTCTATAAGAACGAACGCCGCGCCGCCGCGCCCTTCCTGCTGGCGGCGCCAGTCATGTTCTTCCTCGGCTGCGCCTTCGTCTATTACGTGGCCATGCCCTTCGCGATGCTGTTTGCACTGAGCACCACCATCGACACCGGCAACGTCCGCATCGCACTCAACGCCAAGGTCAGCGAGTATTTCGGCCTGGTGACGACGATGATCCTGGCCTTCGGCTTCGTCTTCCAGATCCCGGTTGTGATGTCGTTGCTGGGCAATGCGGGGGTCGTCACGACGAAGATGCTGCAGGGCGGGCGGCGCTACGCCATCGTCGCGATCGCGGCCTTTTCCGCCATGGTCACGCCGCCCGAGCCCATCTCCATGTTGATCATGGCGGTGCCGGTGTACCTCCTCTACGAGGCCTCGATCTGGATTGTCTGGCTGATCGAGAAGGGCCGGGCCAAGGCCGAAGCCGCGCCTTCCGTCGCCCCGGCGCCTTGAGCGCTCGCGAAAAATCGACCAACAAGCTCCGTCATTCCAGTTGCAGCGCGTCCGGAATGACGGCGTTCAGGGTTTGGAAAATGCACGACATCAGAGCGATCCGCGACGACTTCAAAGGCTGGGCAACGGCGATGGCGCGCCGCTCGCTCAGCGACGATCAGCGCGCGCAGATCGCCTCGATCCTTGATCTCGACGTGCAGGCGCGCGGTCTGCAGACGCAGCGCCAGGATGCCGAGGCAGGTCGCAACACGGCGTCGAAAGCGATCGGCGCGGCGAAGGCGAAGAAGGACGACGCCGAAGCGGCGCGGCTGATGGAAGAGGTCGCGCGGTTGAAGGGCGTGATCGAGACGGCGTCGGCGGAGGAAGAGAAAGTCGCGGGCGCCCTGCGCGCCATTCTCGAAAGCCTTCCGAATGCGCCCGCACCGGATGCGCCATCGGGCAGGGACGAGGAAGACAATAAGGAAGTCCGCCGCTGGAATCCGCCGTCGAAGACGCCGGGCCAGCAGCTCAACGCGCCGCAGGATCACGTCGCACTCGGCGAAGCGCTGGGCATGATGGATTTCGAAGCCGCCGCCCGCATGAGCGGCGCGCGCTTCGTGGCGCTGAAGGGCAAGCTCGCGCGGCTGGAGCGCGCGCTCGCGGCGTTCATGGTCGATCTGCAGACGGAGACCCACGGCTATCAGGAAGTGAGCCCGCCGTTGTTGGTGCGGGACAGTGCGGCGTTTGGCACGGGTCAGCTGCCGAAGTTCGAAGTCGACCTGTTTTCCGCCAACGGCATAACAAAACGTGGCTTCGAGCACTGGAATTGGGAGAGAGGCAGCGGAGAATTCTTTTCCGACGAACTGCGGGACGCACTCAGCAAATTGCAAGAAGAGTCGGAGGACGGCTCAGCCCTTGACAGCGCGTGCTATGATCAGCTCATGCGAACGGCGCGCGACATGCTGGCTGCTTACATAGGCGATGAGAACCGTCACTGGCTCATCCCCACCGCCGAAGTCTCGCTCACCAATCTCTATCGCGAGCAGATCATCAACGAATCCGATCTCGCCACGCCCATCCGCATGACGGCGGACACGCCGTGCTTCCGCTCGGAAGCCGGCAGCGCTGGGCGCGACACGCGCGGCATGATCCGCATGCACCAGTTTCGCAAGGTGGAGCTGGTCTCCATCGCCAAGCCAGAAGACTCCGACGCCGAACACGAGCGCATGACGCAGTGCGCGGAAGAAGTGCTCAAGCGCCTCGGCCTCCCGTTCCGCACCATGCTGCTCTGCACCGGCGACATGGGGTTCAGCGCGAAGAAGACCTACGATCTCGAAGTCTGGCTGCCGAGCCAGGGCAAATATCGCGAGATCAGTTCCTGCTCGAACTGCGGCGACTTCCAGGCCCGCCGCATGGAGGCGCGTTTTCGCCGTGAAGGGCAGAAGGGCACGGAATTCGTGCACACGCTGAACGGATCGGGGCTGGCGGTGGGGCGCACGCTCGTCGCGGTGCTGGAGAATTACCAGAACGCCGACGGCTCGATCACGGTGCCTGAAGCGCTGGTTCCGTACATGGGCGGGGCGACGGTGATCGCTGGCGCCTGACGCCACATTGCCGCCACTGGACGTTTCCAGAACTCGCACCCAAATTCCCGCCCGAATTCCGCAACGAGGCTTACGAACCGATGCGACCCATCCGCTTCCTCGCCATCTCCGCGCTCGCGCTGATCGCCTGCTCGCAGGCGCCGAACAGCGATGCGCAGAACAGTTCCGGCGACGTGCAACTCGCGCAGGCCCAGCCCATCGAGCGCCGCGTGCCGTCCTCGCGCGTTGAAGCGCAGCTGTCGCTCGCGCCCGTCGTGCGCGAGGTCTCTCCCGCCGTCGTCAACGTCTATGCGCAGCGCGTGGTGCGCCAGCGGCGTTCGATCCTCGAAGACATGATGCGCGGCGTGCCCCCGGGCGCGCTTGGCGGCATGAGCCGCGAGCGCATCCAGCAGTCGCTCGGTTCGGGCGTCATCGTGCGCGCGGACGGTGTCATCGTGACCAACAATCACGTCGTCGACGGCGCGGACGCGTTGAAAGTCGTGCTGAGCGATCGTCGAGAATTCGAGGCCAAGGTCGTCGTCGCCGATCCCAAGACCGATCTCGCCGTGCTGCGCATCCAGCCGGGTACGGAACGCCTGCCGGCGCTGGCCTTCGCCGATACGCGTCAGGCGCAGGTCGGCGATCTCGTCATCGCCATCGGCAATCCTTTCGGCCTGCAGCAGACGGTGACGAGCGGCATCATCTCCGCGCTCGCGCGCACGGAAGTGGGCATCAACGATTTCTCGTTCTTCATCCAGACAGACGCCGCCATCAATCGCGGCAACTCCGGCGGCGCCCTCGTCGACATGAACGGCGCGCTCGTGGGCATCAATACCGCGATCTTCTCCGAGAGCGGCGGCTCCAACGGCATCGGCTTCGCGATTCCGGCGGAGATGGTCAAGCGCGTGGTGGAGTGTGCGCTCTCATCTGGTTCCGTCGTGCGTCCATGGCTCGGCGTTTCCGCGCAACCGGTGACGCAGGATCTCGCGCGCAGCCTCGGCCTCGACCGCCCGCGCGGGGTGCTCGTCACTGAAACCTGGAACGGCGGTCCCGCCGAGCGCGCCGGTCTGCAGCGCGGCGACGTGATCCTGAATGTCGGCGGCGTGGATGTCTTCGATGAACAGGCGGTGCGGTATCAGGCCGCCACGCAACGACCCGGCGCGACGATCCCGATCCGCATCGTGCGCGGTTCGGCGCAGCGTACCATCAACGCCCGCGTTGAAGCGCCGCCCGCGACGCCCACGCCCGATCCGCGCGTGCTGAGCGGCGAACATCCGCTGAGCGGCGTGCGTGTGATCTCGCTCTCCCCGGCCAAGGCCGAGGAGGCCGGCGTCAGCCCGTTCTCCACCGGCGCGCTGATCGAGGCGATGGATGCGCGCGGCACGGCAGCGCGCGCGGGTTTCCGGCCCGGCGACATCGTGCGCTCCGTGAATGGCCAGCGGGTGCGAACCAGCGCAGAACTGCAGCGCCTCGTGACCGGGCAGGCGCGGTGGGCCATCGAAGTCGAGCGCGCCGGCGAAGTGGGCACGCTCAACTTCGGCAGGTAGCCTACATCGGCACGCGCTTTTCCTTGCCGAGATCGACCTTGTTGGAACCGGTCGCGGCGGCGGCGAGCATGGCGATCGTGGAGACGATCTTGCCCGGCGTCTTCCAGAAGTGCGCTTCGCGCGGCGATAGCGTGAGAAGGCGGATCGCCGGATCTTCCGGCCCGTCCCACCACGCTTCGGCGAACGGCGTCCAGAGTTCCTTGATCTTGGCCACGTCGTGCGAGACCGACGCCTCACCCGCCACCGAAACGTAGGACGATCCATCCTGCAGCGAGACGTTCACACTTGGATACTGGCGGATGGCGTCATCCTTGTGCGAGGCTGCATCCGTCAGAAAGTAGATCACGCCCTCATCGCGCCGCGTGTAGAGCGCCATGGGCCGCGACTGCAGCGCATCGCCGTGCCACGTCGTGAGGAAGCCCGTCTTGGCGCCCTCCAGCATGTTCCAGGCCATATCGATATCGCTCGTCATGCGTGCCTCCGGCGCCGTTGCTGCTTCACTCGCAGACGAACGACGCTCGGGCGGGGGCGTTCCCGAAAGAAGCTGCCTCAGCCCTTGACGGGCGCGCCGATGGACCAGGAATGGCCGAACGGATCGACGAGCTGTCCGTAGCGGTCGCCCCAGAACTGGTCCGCGAGTTCCATCCGCACAATGGCGCCCGCAGCCACCGCGCGCTTCCACCACATATCCGCGTCATCGACTTCCAGGTGGATCGTCACGCCTGTAGGCGCGGGCGCATCGGAGCCGCCGCGATACTCTGGAAAGTCGTCGGAGATCAGGATCGCCCCGCCGTTGATGCGGATGCGGGCATGCATGATGCGCTCGCCGTCCTCGCCATAGGTGCGGAACTCCTCCGACGCGCCGAATGCGCGGGTGTAGAAGTCGATCGCCGCCTTGCCGCCTTTGACGGTGAGGTAAGGATAGACGCCCGGCGGAATTGCAGAACTGGGCTCAGCCATCGTTTCCTCCCTTTGGTTTTCTTTGGGGCTCTGGTTTGGTGTAGCAGAACCCGCATGAGCGATCTTTTTCAAGCCGCAGGTCTGACGCCCGAACAGCCGCGCCCGCTGGCTGACCGCATGCGTCCGCAGAAGCTCGATGAAGTGGTGGGGCAGGATCACCTGCTCGGACCCGAAGGGCCGATCGGGCGGATGATCGCGGGCAAGCGTCTCGCGTCGATGATCCTTTGGGGGCCGCCGGGCGTCGGCAAGACGACCATCGCGCGGTTGCTCGCCGAAGGCGCGGGGTTGGAATTCCAGCAGATTTCGGCGGTGTTCTCCGGCGTTGCGGATCTGAAGAAAGCGTTTGAGACGGCACGCGGCCTGCGCTCGACCGGCAAAGGCACGCTCTTGTTCGTCGACGAGATCCATCGCTTCAACCGCAGCCAGCAGGACGGCTTCCTGCCGTTCGTCGAAGCGGGCGTGGTCACGCTCGTGGGCGCCACGACGGAAAATCCGAGCTTCGAGATCAACGCGGCTTTGCTCTCACGCTGCCAGGTGTTCGTGCTGAAGCGGCTGGAAGCCGACGCCATGGAGCGGTTGCTCCACCGCGCCGAGGCGCATCTTGGCCGCCCCATGCCGATCACATCGGAAGCGCGCGCGCTTTTGTGCGATCTCGCCGATGGCGATGGGCGCTATCTGCTGACGCTGGCGGAAGAAGTGTTTGCGCTTTCGGAGGGCAAGCCGCTCGATTCTGCCGCGCTCTCGAAACTTCTTCAAAAACGTGCGCCGGTCTACGACAAGGACCGCGAGGAGCACTACAACCTCATCTCCGCCCTGCACAAATCCATCCGCGGCTCCGATCCGGACGCCGCGCTCTACTGGCTCGCCCGCATGCTGGCGGGCGGGGAGCAGCCACTCTTCCTCGCGCGCCGCCTCGTGCGCGCGGCCGCAGAGGATGTGGGCGCTGCCGATCCCACGGCGCTGCTGGTGTGCATCGCCGCACGCGATGCTGTGGATTTTCTCGGCCAACCCGAAGCGGAATTGCATCTCGCACAGGCCGTGTTGCACCTCGCGTGCTCGCCGAAGTCGAATGCGGTCTATGTCGCGTGGAAAGCCGCGCAGCGCGCCGCCGCCGAGACGGGGACGCTCGCGCCGCCGCTGCACATTCGCAACGCCGCCACGAGCCTGATGAAGGATCTCGGCTACGGCAAAGGCTACGCCTACGACCACGACGCGCCCGAAGGTTTTTCCGGACAGAACTATTTTCCCGACGAGATGCCGCGCCGCGTGTTCTATGAACCCATCGGGCGCGGCATGGAGCTGCGCGTGAAAGAGCGGCTCGAGCACTGGAAGGCGCTGCGCGGGAAGAAAGACTAGGCGCCGAAGCCGCCTCCGCCCGGTGTTTCAATCGAGATGGCGTCGCCGGCGGCGATGTCGGTTTCAGCGGTCGGTGCGAGCGTCTCTACGTCGCCGTTTGCACGCAGGACACGGTTGACGCCGCACGCGCCATTCTCGCCGCCCGCAAGTCCGAACGGGGCTCTCACGCGGCGACTGGTGAGAAGGGAGACGCTCATCGGCGCGCGGAATCGGATGGTGCGCACGACGCCGTCGCCGCCCTTGTGGACGCCCCCTCCGCCCGAGCCCCGCCGGATTGCGAACTGTTCGACGAGCACGGGATGGCGCGCCTCCAGAATTTCGGGATCGGTGAGGCGACTGTTGGTCATGTGCACCTGCACGGCGCTGGCGCCGTCGAAGTCCGGCCCGGCGCCGGAGCCGCCGCAGATCGTCTCGTAGTATTGGTGCGTCGCGTCGCCGAAAGAGAAATTGTTCATCGTGCCTTGCGATCCCGCCATCAGGCCGAGCGCGCCGTAGAGCGTATCGACGATCGCCTGGCTTGTTTCCACATTGCCCGCGACGACGGCGGCGGGGTGATGCGGGTCGAGCATCGAGTTGTCAGGAATGCGGAGCGTGAGCGGCACCATGCAGCCGTCGTTGAGGGGGATTGCATCGGTCACCAGCGTGCGGAATACATAGAGCACGGCCGCCCGCACTACCGATCGCGGTGCGTTGAAGTTCAGCGCGTGCTGTGGCGATGTTCCTGCAAAGTCGATAACAGCGGTGCGCGCCGTCTGATCGACGTCGATCCGCACCGCAATCTGCGAGCCATCGTCGAGCGTGTTGGTGAAGGCGCCGCCGTTCAGCGTGGCGATCACGCGACGCACGGCCTCTGCGGCGTTGTCTTGTACATGGCCCATATAGGCGTCGACGACGTCGCGCCCGTATTGCGCCACAAGGCGCGTCAGTTCGCCCGCGCCCGACGCGCACGCGGCGATCTGGGCTTTGAGATCGGCGATGTTCTGGTCGATGTTGCGTGCGGGATGCGCGCCGGAGGAAAACAGGGCGCGCGTTTCCGCTTCGAGAAGGCGTCCCGCCGCGACGATCTGGAAGTCGTCGATCAGCACGCCTTCATCCTCCACCCGCGTCGAGCGCGCCGGCATGGAGCCCGGAGTGGCGCCGCCGATATCGGCGTGGTGACCGCGCGCGGCGACGAAATAGGCGGGCGCCTCATCGAGAAAGACGGGCGCGATGACGGTGATGTCGGGCAGGTGCGTGCCGCCATTGTAGGGCGCGTTGAGCATGAAGGCGTCGCCGCCGCGCATCGCGCCGGCGCGGGTGGCGAGGATCGCGCGCACGCTGTCGCTCATGGAGCCGAGGTGGACGGGAATGTGCGGCGCGTTGGCGATGAGCGCGCCCGATGCGTCGAAGACGGCGCAGGAGAAGTCGAGACGCTCCTTGATGTTGACGGACGCCGCCGTGCTCTGGAGCGTCGCGCCCATGCGCTCGGCGATAGCCATGAAGCGGTTGTTGAACAGTTCGAGGCGCACCGGATCGCGTGCGGTCGATGCGGGCGCCGCCGCCGGTGCAGCGACATGCTCGAGAATGAGGTTTCCCGCAGCGTCCATCCGGCCGCGCCATCCCGCGTCGATCACCGTGGTGGCGCCTTGGTCGAGCACGATGGCCGGGCCATCGATCACGCGCGTCGTGTCGAGCGCCGCGCGATGCAGCACCGTCGTTTCACCCTTCTCGGGCGCTGAGTGAATTGGCGCCGTTGTCTCGTGCTTCAGAGCAGGTGCTTCGGCGGGCGCCCCGACAGCGTCGACGGCAAGCGCATCCACGACGAGGGCTGTCTCCGGCGAGGTGAATCCGAAACGCGCGCGATGGGCTGTCTGGAATGCGTCGCGCATGACCTCGATGTCTGGATCGAACGCGATCGGCAGTGTGGTATCGGAGCCGCGATATTTGATGAGCAGACGCGCTTCGCGGCTGACCGCGGACGTCGGCAAGTCCTGCGCCCGCAGCGCGGCTTCCGCATCGGCGCCGAGCGCATCGATCCGCGTCAGGATTTGCGGCCAGACAAACTCATCGATCTCCAGATTCAACGTCGCTTGTCGCGTCACGCGCAGCGGCGCCTGGCCGATGCCCCACGCCGACAGCACGCCCGCGAGCGGATGTGCAATAATGCGCGTGACGCCCAGCACTTCCGCGACCCGGCACGCATGCTGGCCGCCCGCGCCGCCGAACACGACGAGCGCGTGGTCCGACAGATCGTGGCCGCGTTCGATGGAGATGGTCTTGATCGCTGCCGCCATGGTTTCGACGGCAATGGCGATGAAGCCTTCGGCGAGGGTGAGCGGATCGGTTCTCTCGCCGGTCGCAGCAGCGATGTCGTCGGCTATCGCGGCGAGGCGCGCGTGCGCGGCGTCGGCGTCGAGCGCTTCATTGCCCTGCGCGCCGAAGACGTGCGGGAAATGCGCCGGCAGAATGCGGCCGAGCGCGACGTTGCAGTCGGTGATGGTGAGCGGACCGCCGCGACGGTAGCAGGCGGGGCCGGGATCGGCGCCTGCCGAATGTGGTCCGACGCGCAGGCGTGAACCATCGAACCGGCAGATCGAACCACCGCCGGCGGCGACGGTGTGCACTGAGAGCATCGGCACCCGCAGACGTACGCCCGCGACCACGGTCTCGTTGGCGCGCTCGAATTGCCCTGCGTAGTGGCACACGTCCGTGGACGTGCCGCCCATGTCGAAGCCGATCAGATGGTCCGCGCCCGCGCTTGCGCCGGCGGCAACCATGCCGACAACGCCGCCGGCCGGCCCCGAGAGGACGGCGTCTTTGCCGCGCAAGCGCTTCGCATCGACAAGGCCGCCGTTCGACTGCATGAAGAGGAGACGCGTGGATGGTTGGCGCACAGAAAGGCCGTCTACATAGCGGCGCAGGCCGGGTGAGAGGTAGGCGTCCACAACCGTGGTGTCGCCGCGTCCGATGTATTTGATGACGGGCGCAGTCTCGTGACTGGTCGTCACGTGTCGAATTCCCGCCGCGCGCGCGAGTTCAGCGGCGCGGGCTTCGTGCGCCGTGTGCTTCCAACCGTGCAGGAAAACGATGGCGACGCTGTCCAGGCCTTGTGCGTGCAAGGCGTCAAGGTCACGCGCGAGTTGCGCTTCATCGAGCGGCTGCAGGACTTCGCCATCAGCGGTCACGCGTTCGCGTGCTTCCAGCACGTGCGCGTGCAGAGGCGCGGGCAGGACGATATGGCGCGCAAAAATGTCGGGACGCGCCTGCCAGCCAATCTGCAGGGCATCGCCCAGCCCCTGGGTGGTGATGAGCGCGGTGGGTTCACCCTCGCGTTCCAGCAAAGCGTTGGTGGCGATGGTCGTGCCGATCCTGATCCGGGCGACCTCCCCGCCGTGTATGGCGAGGACCCGCGAAATGGCTTCGGTCGCGGCGTCTTCGTAGTGGGGGGAGGTCGACAGCAGCTTTTCGACCACAAGTCGCCCGTCCGGCGTGCGCGCGATCACGTCGGTAAAGGTACCGCCGCGGTCGATCCAGAACTCCCAGGCCACGTCTCACTCCAGAACTGGCGCGGACCCTAACGGGGTGCTGGGGAAAAGGAAGACGCGCCGTCGTCCGTCTCGCAGGCGGTTCATCACCATGCGTTAACCAGCAACGCATAAACCTTAATATGGAAGTTCCCCGGGGGTATTTGACGTGGCGCGACAGGCCGACAGGCGAGACCTCTCACTCGTGCGCGAGAGCGCATCGACCACGCGGGTCCTTGACCTGGCGTTCATTCAGGCGCGGTTCGGCGACACCGAAGACTATCTCCAGCGCCCGCTATTCAAGAGTCCGCAGCTCAACTCGTGCATCATCATGAAGCACGCCCTGCGCCTGAACGAACGTAAGTTGTTCAACGGTCTGCGTGTCACCGCGACCAAGATCGTCTTTCCATTCTCGAAGTCGGACCTGCGGCTCGGCGGGGCCGGCGTGTTTGTTGGGGAACCAGACTTCGAACGCACGCTGAAGGGGCGCCTAGAGTATTCCCAGGCCGGCGGTTTCGATGACGACATCGATCTGCTGCAATTGCTCGATACCTTGCCATCCTTCGATCCGTTCCTCATGCGCGAGCGTTTGCGACAGGCGGGCATCGAACCTGCGCGCTGCTATTTTGACGTGTCGGACGCTGACGCCTCGCGCATGCAGAAGTTCGTTTCGAGCCAGATCGCTGCGCTCGTCGAACTGGCATTCGCGGGCCAGCCTGCGCCGCGTGAACTCTCCGTGCGACTTGCTGACAAGCTGATGACTGACGAGACGGCGCAGAGTCTCGAGCCATTGCGTGCGACGCTCCGCCTGTCGGGCGAGGAGTATCGCGAGGGCGTTTTCGCCTGGAAGGGCTTCTTGTACTACAAGTGGGTCGTTGGCGAGATTTCGCCGCGCATCGCCGACCTGGCGCGCAGCATCCTCGCCGCACGGGTCCTGAACGCGTCGCGCGAAGACAGCGCGGGCTACAACAGTTCCCGCCAGCGCATCGTCCGCATCCTCGGCGTCACGATGGGGCGCATTCAGAGCGCGCTCGGTGAATACGACGAGGCGTTCAAGTCGCTCAGCGAGGGCAAACCGACCGCGTTTCGAGACTTCCTGCTGAGCGCGCCGAAGATGTTCCTCGTCATCGGCGAGGCCGTTGGCATCGTCAAGCACATCGACTCGTTCTGGCGCTTCCGCTTCCCGGCCGGACGGACCCCGACCATGGATACCGAAGAGGCGGCGGAAATTTTCCATGATTTCGAGTTGACGCTTGGCGGCATCGAGGCGGCCCAGAACGAGCAAGCGCCCTGAGCCGCAAGGCCGGCGCCGCCTAAGCCAGCGCTCCGGGAACTGGCCGGACCATCCGCGAAGGTCAGCACGGTGCTGCGCAGCTAGCGGGGCTTGAGGGTCAGCGCGCCGATGCAGAGCGCAGCCTGACCGGCCCAGTAGATCATCCAGCCGCTGAAGCTCAGTGTGAACGCGACCTGCGGGTCGGCGGCGGGTGAGAACATGTTGTGCGCCACGAAGCCATCGGACACGAAGAAGAGTACGCCTCCGAGCATGGCGAGCCATCGCAGACACGGCAGCGTGAACGTAGAGATGGACATGACCGTGAGCACGCCCGTGTAGATGGCGAGCGGCTCAAAGAGCGGTGAGGCGGACGGGACGAGCCAGACCGTGCCCGCAATCGCGGCGGCGATCATGGTCAGCGCGGCGAACAGTCGTGGCGGTAGCGTCAGGGAGGACACGCCATTGCCGCTGCGGAGGAAGAGCGCGATGTAGCAGACGCGCCCGATCAGGAACGCGCCAGCGCCGGCGAGAAAACTTGCTTGAGTGTCGAGCGCGAGCAGTGCGTCGCCGGCGGCGCCGAATGATAGCGCCGCCGCCAGCAGTCGCGCACGATGCGCCAAGGCGAGGCAGGCCAGCGCCACGATGCTGGACGCCTTGAGCGCCGCAAGCGCTCCGTTCTCCACGCCTGCGGTCGCGAGATCGCGCGCGAAACCGCCGTATGCCAGCGCAAGGACCGCGGAAAGAGTGACCGCCGGCAAGGTAAGTAGCTTGGCGTGCATGCGTCCTGTCTATCGGATCGAAAGAGGAACAGTATTCATCGAGGTCACGCGGCTCGATGGTGCAAATGGAAGAAGTTGGAGAAGTGGAACACGGGAAAGCGCCGCATGTTCTTTCACAATGTCGCAGCAGTGACCGGTGGCCCCCAAATTGACGCGAACATGCGGCGGATGAACGACGCGGTTGTCATGGCGCGGGCGCGGGCGCCGAGACGCGGTGCGCCAGTATCCGATTGGCATTCGCGTCGCCGCCCAAGGTGACCAGCATGCCTGGCGCGTCGGCCACCGACACCGATGTATGTCCCGCCACGGCGCCGGTGCGCTCGCGACCGGTCCGGCAGCGATGGCCGTCGGGGCGCCGCCCGGTCGGGTGTGCGCCTTTGGCAGCAGGGCCGTTGGGGAGGATAAGCGTGGGCGGCCCAAAAGCGGCCGCGGACAGTGGAACGGCGCGACAAGCGCCGACAGCATCGCCCCAGTATTCCGAAAAGTCGTGCACGCTCGCGGGCGTCACCGAAGTCAGCCCCGACGCCACTCGGAGGGAGCCGATCCGCCGACGCGGCGCACCCGGCTCTTCAATCCAGCCGAGCCACCATTGCCCCTGCGCATCGGCTTCGCCGCGCGTGACGAGGACGCGATAGACCTTGTCTGGCGAGATGACGATCGGCAACACGCAGGTCATGCCTTCTCCCTCGCCGTCGAAGGGCCGGCAGGCATCACCTTGCGCGGCGGTTGCGTTCCAAAGGGAAAAGCGCGCATTGCCGACGCCTGTCTCATCGCTTTGCAGGCCGATGTAACCGCCGTCTCCGGACACGAAATCCCAGTTCAGCGTGAAGAACGTGGCGCTCGCGGCCTGCGCGATCCAGAGGTCCTGCGAGAGCCCGATGCCCGGTGTCTCGGCCTCGAACGTCCAGTCGACATAGGCGGCTGCCCATTGCTGCTGTTCTGCGCGCGCCGGTGTCGACATCGCAAACAGTGAGGCGAAGAGCACCACGACAATAGGGAAAGATCGTGCGGCTGCACTTATCATGACGAGATCACTCCTTTGTCCAGCTCACGCCGAACCGCGCGCCGAGCACATTCATTGGATAGGTGGCGAGATCGACAGGCGCGGTCCTCGCGGGTGAGCCCGCGCAGGCCAATGTCGGATCAGTTGCGTATTCGTCCCACGACCACCCCAGGCCGGCCACCAGCACGCCGCCGCCTTTGCGCACGAACCGTTCGATGGCGTCCAGTTCGCCGGGGCGGAAATCGCCCCACGCGTTGCCGATGATCAGCACGCCGGCGCCGGCGAGTGCGGCGTCGGTCAGCGGCCCCGGCGCGCCCTGAATGTTGTAGCCCCAAGTCTGAAGCAGACCCGGCAGGAGCCAGTCGTCCACGCCGATCGCCATCCACTCGCAATGGCCGGCGGTGATCACGACCGTGGAGGGGCCATCGGGTCCCTTCAGCCAGGAGATGGCGCGGCGCAGGAAGGCGTCGCCGTTCTTCGCGCGCGCGGCGTCGAGCAGACCGTCATGCGCCACGGCGAAGATGCGGCCGCGATCAAACTCGCGGGCAAGAATGAAGTCTTGGTCTTCGCGTCGGATCAGCGGCGTCCACGCTTCAGCGTCGGTCGCGCGCAGCGCGCCCGGATCGAGGTCGGCGGTGAGCACATCGTCGATGGCGCTTTCGCCGAGAATTGCGAGGTACTCGCGCTGCAGGGACAGACGCGCCTCTTCGGCGGCGCGTGTTCTGTCCTGCGCGATCAGCGCAAACCACACAGCGGCGCAGGCCAGCAGCGCAAACGTCGCCGATGCCGCCGAAAGCATGACCAATGTGCGGCGCTGTCGGCGCTCTGCGCGCCGCCGGTCGCGCTGCCAGAGGTCGTCGAAATCCAGATCGAGCAGGCCTGCCGCAAGACGGGCGCAGACGCGGTCCTTTGAATCGACGCGCGTATCGATGCCCACGGGTTCGATCGGCATGGCGCCGTCGGCGTCGCTCTTGCGGCGCAGGGCGGCCGGAAAACACTCGGTTGCGGGATCGCCCGAATTCGCCACGCCGTCGATGATGACCGCGAACACTTGTCCCGACGGATTCGTCCTGCGGAAATGCTCGATCTCGGCCGCCACCCACTTCGATTGCGCCGAGCGCGGCGAGCAGACGACGATCAGGCTCTCCGCCGTCTCGATGGCTTCGCGCACCACTTCGGCAATGTCGGAGGCCGCGGGCATCTCGGCTTCGTCGCGGAAGAAACGACCGAGGCGGCGACCGTCCTGGATGTCGGCGATCACGTCCACCGGGACCCGATAGGTCTCAAGCCAAGTGTGCAGGCGACGCCCCCAGCGCTTGTCCGTCTGGGAGTAGCTGATGAAAGATCGATAGCGCTTGGTGGGAACCGCCATGGTGCGCTCTCTACCGAATGTACTATTGAGCGTCGACGCCGCAAATTTCTCGGAAATCAATCCACCATGGCCACACGCCGGACGTTCCGACTCTAGGGATAAGGTCCACGGCCCGCACTCGGCAGGCCGCCAAGGGGCGATCGTTGAGAATCATTCGCAGCGGCGGGCTTCCGGCTCAATTTATGCGCCAAGGCTCCCCACGGTGCCGCCAACAGGACTCGAACCTGTGACCCCCTGATTACAAATCAGGTGCTCTACCAGCTGAGCTATGGCGGCGAGCCGTGCGGAAATCGTCTAGGCGCCCGTTCCCGGCTCCGCAAGCACCGTCTATAAGCCCCGCCTTCGTGAGGAGCAGCGCAGGCATGGACCGTCGCATACTCGGACGGATCTACCGTCGCGTGATCCACAAATACTTCGTCGCCGACCTGATGCTCGACCTGCGCATCGACGCCAAGCGCGACACCGTCAACTACATCACGCCGCACCTGAAGACCGCGATGCTCTTCGCGGACCGCTACGCGCTGCTGACCTATGCGGTGAAGCAGGCCAAGGCGACCACGCCGGATGGCCTCGTCTGCGAATTCGGCGTCGCCGGCGGCAAGACCCTGCGCCACATCGCCGGGCTCTGGGGCAAGCCGGTGCACGGTTTCGACAGCTTCGAGGGCCTGCCGGAGGACTGGACCGGCACCGCCGAGCAGGCGGGGCGCTTCGACCTCAAGGGCAAGCTGCCCAAGCTGCCCGAGAACGCCACGCTCCACGTCGGCTGGTTCGAGCGGTCCCTCCCGCCCTTCCTGGCACGGCACGAGGGGTACGCGGCGCTCCTGCACCTCGACGCCGACCTCTATTCCTCGACCAAGACCGTCCTCGACGCCTTCAAGGACCGGATCCGGCCGGGGACGGTCATCGTCTTCGACGAGTACTACAACTACCCCAACTGGCGGGAGCACGAGTTCAAGGCGTTCCAGGAGTTCATCGCCGAGACGGGCATGGCCTACAAATACATCGGGTTCTCGACGCTGCAGGGGCAGACCGCCGTGCAGATCGTTGAAAAGGTTCCGGCTTCGACCTGAGACGGCCCAAGGAAGGGCGCTTTACACTGGCTCCGGGCCTCGCCCGGCGGGCGGGGGTCTGTTAACCACGCAGCGATCGGGGAGTTCGGATCGCATGGCCGGATCGCGGCGTCGTACACTGGAGCAGCGTCTGTTCGGCGGGGGCCCCAAGCGCATCCTGTCGCTCGACGGCGGCGGCGTGCGCGGCATCCTCGCGGCGGGCATCCTGCAGGAAGTGGAACGGCGGCTCGCGGCGCGGAGCGGGCGCCCGGACTTCCGTCTGTGTGAGTATTTCGACTTGATCGGCGGCACCTCCACCGGCTCGATCCTCGCGGCCGGGCTCGCAATGGGAAAAACCGCCGCCGAGTGCGCCGAACTCTACCGCGAGATCGCGCCGGATGTGTTCAGCGCCAAGGGCAAGGCGGCCGGAATCCGCCGTCCGCGTTTCAGCGCCGCCAAGCTCGACGCCGCGCTGAGCCGCGCGCTCGGCGATCACGAAATGGCGTCCAAGGAATTGAAGACCGGCCTCGCCATCTTTGCCAAGCGCGTGGACACAGGGTCGGCGTGGACGCTGACGAACAATCCGCGCTCGAAATTCTGGGAGGGCTCCGCACTGGGTGCGGCGCCCAACAAGCGCCTCGTCGTGCGCAAGCTGGTGCAGGCGAGCGCAGCCGCGCCGACCTTCTTTGATGAGGTACGTCTCACGCTCGATCAGGACGGCGCGCTGGTCGAGAACGCCGAGGGCGTGTTCGTTGACGGCGCCATCGCCGGGCTCAACAATCCGAGCGTGCAGCTTCTCAAAGTCGCCACGCTGAAGAGCTACGGCTTTGAATGGCCCTCCGGCGAAGACCAGCTCACCATGCTGTCGATCGGCACCGGATACTGGCGCCCGCGCATCGATGCCAAGACCTTCGGCTCGTCGCCGCTCGAAGAACTGGCGCCGACAGCCGCGCGCGCGATCGAAGCCTTGAAGACCATGATCCACGACACCTCGGTCAACGCAGTTTCCACCATGCAGGCGCTTTCGCGCTCGCCGCGTCCGTGGCGCATCGACAGCGAAATTGAGGATATGCAGCACGATCACGTCTCGCCGTTTCCGGTGCTCGGCTTCCAGCGCATGGATGTGGGCCTTGATGTCGAGGCGCTGAAGGCGCTCGATTTCGATTTCAGTGAGCAGGATATCGTGCGCATGCGCGATCTCGCCACCGACGACGACGACACGCTGCAACGCCTGCACGATATCGGATTGCGCGCGGGACAATCGTATTTCCGCAACGCACCGGGCCGCGAAGCGCAGGATTGGGAAAACCAGATCCTGCCGCCGCGCTTCGATCCGGAATTTTTCGCCGAGCGCACGCCGGGCCAACCGAAGACCCGCCTTGACGCGCTGGGTCGCCTCTTCGAACGCCGCCCACCGCTGGGCGAATAGATCTCGAGCAGACACGGCAACGACGACCGACTTCTGAAGGAACCGACGATGAGCTTCTGGGACAACATCTTCGCCGCGATCTTTGGCCGTCGTCGCCCCGCGTCGCCGCCTGCGCCGCCGCCGTCGCGTCCTACGCCGGCGCCCGCGCCGCGTCCCACACCGCCACCGCCGCCGGTGGCGCAGCCGGCGCCACTGCCGCCGCCGCCGATCCAGCCGGTTCCGCCACCGCCGGTGCAACCTGCGCCGATACCGCCGCCGCCCGCGCCGCCGATCCAGCCTGCGCCGTTGCCGCCGCCGCAACCGCAACCGGCGCCTGTACCGCCCACGCCGCCGCCGCCCGCGCCGACGCCCGCAACGCTGTCGCTCTCGTCGCTGCGGCAGACGGACGGCGCGAAAGTCACCGTCCAGCAGATCGATTCCGTCGGTCAGGCGATCAACGCACCGCCCGCCACGATCCGCGCCGTCATCCAGCTGGAAAGCGCCGGCGCGGGTTTTGGATCGGATGGTCGCCCGCTCATCCTGTTCGAGCCGACCGTGTTTTCGAAGCTGACCGGTGGGCGCTTCGATGCTTCCCACCCGTTGCTGTCGCAGCCTGACGTGAAGCGCGCCGATCTAGGTCGCACGCAAGCTGATCGATGGACGAAGCTTGAGCAGGCCTATGCGCTCGACGCCACCGCCGCGCTGAAGGCGGCGAGTTGGGGGCTCTTTCAGACGGCCGGCGCGCTGCATCAGGCGGCGGGACACCCGACCGTGGAGAGCTTCGTCTCGGACATCTCGAAATCGGAATCCCGCCAGCTCGCGGCGTTCCAGAACATCCTGCAGTCAAAGCAGCTCGCGGACGAACTGCAGCGTCAGGACTGGGAGGGCTTCGCGCGCATCTACGACGGCGAGGACAACGCGGTGCGCTACGGCGCGCTCCTGGAGCAGGCCTACGCGGCCATCGTCGCCAAACCCGATCCATTCCTCGCGGCGCTCGTTGCAACCGATCGCTCTCGTCTCGGCCTGCCGCAGCTCGAAGCGTCCGCGCAGCGCCTCGGCTGTGAAGTGGCGGCAGTGCGCGCGGTGGTGAAGGTCGAGAGCGGCTCCGCCGGCTTCGGCACCGACGGTCGCCCGATCATTCTCTACGAGCCGCACATCTTCTCGCGCCTCACGCAGCGCCGCTACGACGCGAGCCATCCCGATCTCAGCTATTCGTCGTGGGGCGCAAAGCCGTACCCCAAAACACAGGCCGATCGCTGGGCGCAGATGAACAAGGCGTTCGCGCTCGACGGCGAGGCGGCGGTTGCGTCCGCGAGCTGGGGGCTCTTCCAGATCATGGGGATGAACTACGTCAAGTGCGGCTTCACCTCGGCAAAGGCGTTCGTGCAGGACATGGCGAAATCCGAAGAACGCCAGCTCATCGCATTCGAAGGGTTCGTGCGTTCGAGCGATCTCATCGACGAACTTCAGCGTCTCGACTGGGAAGGGTTCGCGCGCGTCTATAACGGGCCGGGTCAGGTGGAGAAGTACGGGCGGCTGTTGCGGGAAGCCTACACCGGCTTCAAACCGCCGATCTCGTAAGGCCTACGCGCATGGCGACCGTTGCCAGCCAAGGCGGCGGTCTCTAGCCTTTGCCCTCAGCGGGAGGGCCGACGGTGCCATATTATGATCTGGAGAACGCACGGCCCATCGCCGCCGTCGTTCTCATTCTGCTGGTGTGCTGGACCTTTTCCGAGGATCGCCGGCGTTTCCCGTGGCTGATGATGGTGGGTGCGCTCGTCGTGCAGGCGGGGCTCGTGTTGCTGCTCTTCGCCATCCCGAATTCGAAGGCCGCGCTCGATGGCATCAACGGCGCTGTCGATGGACTGGCGTCGGCGACCAACAAGGGCACGCAGTTCGTCTTCAGCTATCTCGGCGGTGGTGATGCGCCTTACGCGACGACGAGCCCGGGTGCGCCGCCGCCTTTCATCTTCGGCTTTCAGGTGCTGCCACTGATCCTCGTGATCTCGGCGCTGTCGGCGCTGCTGTGGCACTGGAACATCCTGAAGTGGATTATCCGCGGCTTCGGCTTTGTCTTTCAGAAGACGATGGGCCTGGGCGGCGCCTCGGCGACCGCGACGGCCGCCAACATCTTCATGGGCATGGTCGAGAGCCCGATCGTCATCAAGGCGTACCTCGACAAGCTCACGCGCTCCGAACTGTTTCTGATGATGGTCGTGGGCCTTGCAACGGTCGCAGGCTCCACGATGGTCGCCTACGCCGCGATCCTCTCTTCGACCTTGCCGAACGCTGCCGGCCACGTGCTCGTCGCGTCGATCATCTCGGCGCCGGCCGGCATTTTGCTCGCGCGCATCATCATTCCCGAACGCAAGGGCGCGGAAGGCGAAGGCGTCGATTACAGCTCGGAGCTGAAATACGACTCCTCGATGGATGCGATCACGAAGGGCGTCCAGGACGGGTTCATGGTGATCGCCAACGTCGCGGCGATGCTGATCGTGTTCGTGGCGTTTGTCTGGATCATCAACGGCATCCTGCCCACAGTCCTGCGCCCGATTTCATTCGTGCTGAACCCGCTCTTGCCGGACAGCCTCGACATCTACCCCGAGCGCGCCACGCTGCAGGTGATCTTCGGCTATGTCTTTGCGCCACTCGCATGGATCATCGGTATCCCGGCGCAGGAAGCGCAGGCGGCCGGCGGCCTTCTCGGCGTGAAGCTCTTCCTGACCGAGTTCATCGCCTTCATCGAACTCGGTGCTACGCCTGAAGGCGTTCTGTCGGAGCGCTCGCGCATGATCATGACCTACGCGCTCTGCGGCTTCGCCAACGTCGCATCGATCGGCATCATGGTCGGCGGCATGACGACGCTCATGCCCGAGCGGCGGCCGGAAATTCTGGGACTCGCCTGGAAGGCGCTGGCGCCCGGATTCCTTGCGACCTGCATGGCGGCGGCCGTCGTGGCGGCATTGCCGCGCGGCATGTTCGGCTGAGGAGAGGAAGATGAAACTCTACAGTGCGCCGTACGCACCCAATCCCCGCCGCGTGACGATGTTCGTCGCCGAAAAGGGCATCACCGACATCGAGGTGATCTCGCTCAATCTGACGGAGGGCGAGCATCGCACGCCGGATTTCCGGTCGAAGAGTCCGCTCTCGCAGATCCCGACGCTCGAACTCGATGACGGCCGCACGCTCACCGAAAGCCGCGCCATCTGCACCTATCTGGAGGGCGTATATCCCGATCCCCCGCTTATGGGACGGGATCCCTTTGAACGCGCCGAGATTGAGATGTGGGATCGGCGCGTGGAGTTGATGCTCTCGATGCCGCTGATGATGTGGATGCGCCACGGATTGCCGATCATGGCGCGGCTCGAAAAGAACCAGAATGCGGGCGTCGCTGAGTCGAACCAACAGACCGCCATGCGCATGGCGAAGTGGTTTGACGCGCAGCTGGCAAACCGGGAATTCATCGCTGGAGATCGGTTGACGATCGCTGATTTGACGGCTCTCGCCGGCATCGACTTCGCGAAAATGGCGCGCTGGCGTCCCGACGAAACGACGCCGCACCTGAAGCGCTGGCGCGACATGATGGCCGAACGCCCCGCCGGCAAGGTCGCACCGTAGTTCGCATGAGCTTCATCTCTGACACCACCGCACCGGTGCATCCGCGCATCATGGAGGCCATCGTCGCCGCCAATGCGGGCGTGGCGTCGAGCTACGGCGCTGATCCATGGACCGCGCGCGCCATTGCACGGCTTAAAGACATCTTTGAAACCGACTGCGCGGTCTTTCTCGTGGCGAGCGGTACGGCGGCGAACGCGCTGGCGCTCGCTTCGATCACGCCACCTTGGGGCGCGATCATTACACACCGGGAGGCGCACATCGTCCTCGACGAGGCGGGCGCGCCCGAGTTTCACACCGGCGGTGCACGACTGCTGCTGCTGGATGGGCCGCACGCGCAGATCACTGCCGATGCCCTTGATGCGGAAGCGTCGCGTCATGCGCGCGCAAACGTTCACGGCCTGCAACCCTTCACCGTCTCCATCAGCCAGATGTCCGAGAGCGGCGCGGTGTACGAAGCGTCCGAAGTCGCGGCGATCTCGGCGGTTTGCCGCGCACGCGGACTGAAGTTGCACATGGACGGCGCGCGCTTCGCCAATGCTCTCGTGGCGACGGGTGCTACGCCCGCTGAGATGAGCTGGAAGGCAGGCGTGGATGTGCTTTCTTTCGGCGCAACGAAGAACGGCGCCTTCAGCGTGGAAGCAATCGTCTGTTTCGACTCTGCCGCCGCCGCGCAGCTGCCGCATTTGCGCAAGCGTTCCGGCCACCTCATCGCCAAGCACCGGCTTCTCGGCGCGCAGATGGATGCCTACCTCACCGACGATCTGTGGCTCGACAATGCGCGCCAGGCGAACGCCATGGCGGCGCGGCTCGCGTCGGTGCTGACGGGCGCGGGTGGCGAACTCGCGCACCCGCTTCGTGGCAATGCGCTCTTCGTCCGTATGGACGACGGGATGGCCGGGAAGCTGGGGCGGGCTGGCGTTGCGCTCTATCGCTGGGTCGTGGACGGGCCGGGCGTGTATCGGTTCGTGACATCATGGGCCACACGGGAAGCCGACGTTGACGCGTGTGCGACCGCGCTCGTCGCTTAGACCTTGCCGCGATGAAGCCGTGCGCCCAGCACGTCGGCGCGGCGCGACAGTTTGCGGATGGCGCGTTTGAGAGCCCGACGCGCCGACTTCGCCGCTGAGGAATGCGGCGCAGGCTCGGATTTCAGGCGTGCGAGCAGCAGGCGGGCGTCGCGTTCACGGCCCAGCACATCGCCCAGCAGATCGTTGACCCGCCGCCGCCGCTTCGTCGGCCATGCCGCGCCGAGCAGGGTTGCGGCGTAGAAGCGATCCTTCGCCCGGCGCCGCCAGCGATGGCGAGCGACGATGTTGCGTGACCGCACGGCATGACGCCAAGCGCGTCGTGCATCCCGGGCCATGCGACGCGCGCCCTTGCGTACGGCGTGCGGGTCGAGATCGGAGAGCGCAAGTGCGTCGAATCTGAGCTGGTCCAGAGCGGCCGTCAGATCGTCCAGTTTAGGCCGACCCAGCGTGACCCGCGCCTGTGACAGCCGCGCTGCGATATCGTCGAGGGCGGCTGCGCCCTTCTTGCGCGCCTTTACCGCCGTTGAACGCGCGGCGTTCTCCAGAGCAGTGAGGTCGCGCCAGCCGGACAGCGTGTACTTGAGCGCGCGCGCCGTGCGCGAAATTCCGTCAGCGTCGCCGAGGCGCGCGAGCGTGCGCACGCGCTTTAGCCGCACCCGCGTCTGGTGGATGGCCTGATCGGGGTCGGGATCGCCGAGCGCATGCGCGGCCGCCTCGATCTCCGCGATGAGGGCGGCCTTCCAGGCAAAGCCGGCGGCGGCAGGGCTTGGTGGATCGGTCGGGCGCATGACTGGAACCTTGGCGACTTGCGGAGGAGCCCGCAAGACGTTGATTCCATTCAGACCGAGATGGCAGGCGGAGCCTTGATCTTTTTCAGTGTCCCGGAAAATGCGAGGATCGGGGCGCCTCCCTGCAGGAGAACGCCCTGCACGAAGACAAGCGATCCGGTCTGCTTCACGACCCGTCCCTCGGCTTCCACAACCGCCCCCGGCGCGCCGGCGCCGACAAACTCCGCGTTGAACGTCACTGTCACCGCGAACACGCCCTTCAGCGCCTCGTGTGCGAGCCCGAACAACGCGAAGTCCGCAAACGACATGAGCGCGCCCCCGTGGATCACGCCGCCGCCGTTGAGGTGCTTCTGCTCCGGCAGGAAGGCGGCGCGGGAGCGGCCGTCCGGCTCCGACCGGAAGACGAGCGGACCTACCAATGTTTCGAAGGGGTCGCGCCCGTCGCCCCACGTCAGCCAGCCCTTGAAGGGGCCTTCCGCCAGTTCGATGGGCGCGCCATAGCTGCCCTGATCCTTCTCGTCGCTCATCACCTGAACCTGATCACGCGGCGCGCTTGCCGCGCCCGGTCGTCTCGTTAGGGTGCGTTCGCGGAAATTGGGAGTCGGACTTATGCGGAACTGGCTGATTGCGACCACAGCGGTGGCGTTTCTCATCGGCTGCGGCCCGGGCGACACCCGTAAGGTCGAGCCCGCCGTGGTGCATGCGCCGGAGCCTGTCCAGGTGATGCGCGACACTTTTGCCAGTTGCACGTGGGGCGAAGTGAAAGGCGCCGTTGCGTCTATCTGGAGCTACGCGTGCGGTCCCGGCTACGGGAACGTTCATCTTGCCGCCGACGATGCGCTGCCGGGATTCGTGATCGAGTCCACCGATCCCGCCGCTCCCGGACGCCGCATCGCGTTGCGCCTCTTTGACAAGCCGGCAGAGGCGCCCATCGAGTCGATCCTGACGGCAGTGCGTGCAGCATCTCCGGGCGCCGGAACGGCCGCATGTGTTCTTGCGCCGCGTGTCGCCGAGGAAGGCATGCCGCCGAGCTACGTCTTCACGCCCGAAGGCGCGGCGAAGGTCGCCTACGATGCAGCGCTCGCGGGTGACGAAATTCCAGAACCGCCATGCGGTGACCTCGGCGTCTCGCACGTGGGCGACCGCAGCTTCCGCGTGATTGCGCAGGACAAGGTGGCGTTCATCGACTTCGGCAGCGAGATCCAGATCTTCGATGCGTCGACACTTAAGCTCAACGCTGCAGCGCATGCGCCTGCGCCCGACGCGCACTGACCCGGGACCGAACGCCATGGCCGAGGAGAGTTTCACCGTAGCGAACAATACCGCCGCCAACCGTTTCGAGGTGAAGATCGGCGACGCGGTGGCCTTTGCCGACTACAAAGTGCTCGCAAGCGGCATCCTGTTCAGCCATACGGAGGTGCCATCGGCGCTGGGCGGACGCGGTATCGCCAAAGCGCTGGTCCGCGCAGGGCTGAAGTACGCGCGCGACCACGATCTGAAGGTCATGCCCGTGTGTCCGTTCTTCGCGAATTACATCGCGGAGCACCCCGAAGAGCACGACATCCTCCATCCCGATTACCGCACGGCGCTTGGCCTGTGATCGAACTCGTCATTGACCAGCGCCGCCGAGATCTCGGGGGCTTTGAGGTCGGGCGCGTTTTGCCGTTTGCGAAGCGCCGGATGATCGGGCCGTTCATTTTCTTTGATCATATCGGGCCGGTCACCTTCGCGCGGGGCATTCCGAAGACCGTTGACGTGCGCCCGCACCCCCATATCGGTCTGTCGACCGTGACCTACCTTTTCGCTGGCGAGATGATGCACCGCGACAGTCTCGGGGTGGTGCAGGCGATCCGGCCCGGTGAAGTGAACTGGATGACTGCCGGACGCGGCGTCACGCATTCGGAACGCTTCGAGAAGGCGCGCGCCGAAGGCGGCCCGATGCACGCGATACAATCGTGGGTCGCGCTGCCGGACGGCGCAGAGGAAATCGAGCCGGCGTTTGCACATCATGGCGCGAAAGACCTGCCGACGATGGAGGACGGGGGCGCCTGGGCGCGCGTGCTTGCAGGTTCCGCGTTTGGTCTTGAATCGCCTGCGAAGACGCATTCACCGACAACTTATGTCCACTGGGATCTGCAGACGGGCGCCGCAGCGCGCATGGACTCCGCCTTTGTGGAGCGCGCCGCCTACGTGACATCGGGCGCTGTCGAAATTGACGGGCGGCGTGTGGGCGCCGGATCCATGGCCGTGTTCACCCCCGGCGGCGACGTGAAAGCCATCGCGCTGGAGCCTTCAACGGTGATGACGCTTGGCGGCGAGCCTGTAGGCCCGCGCTACATCGACTGGAACTTCGTCTCCTCGTCGAAGGAGCGCATCGAGCAGGCGAAGGCGGACTGGCGCGCCGGTCGCATGAAGCTCCCCGACTTCGACCACGACGAGTTCATACCCTTGCCGCAGTGATGGCAGGCGCGGGCACATGGACGTTGCGCGGTGGAGTTCGCTAGGTTGAGGCCGTTCCAGCCGAAAGCCTGCCCCTTTGCCGCACCCGTCGTTCAAGCGCCTGCTCATCGCCAATCGCGGCGAGATCGCCATCCGCATCGCCCGCGCAGCCGCCGAGATGGGGATCGGTACCGTTGCGGTGCATACGAAGGACGACGACCGCTCCCTCCATGTGAAGGCGGCGGACCTGGCGGTGGTCCTCCCCGGCGTCGGCGCCCGGGGATATCTAGACATTGGTGCGCTGATCGCGGTGGCCAAGGCGCAAGGCTGCGATGCGCTACACCCGGGGTATGGATTTCTGAGCGAGAACGCGGCGCTTGCGCGCGCGTGCGCCGAGGCGGGCGTCGTCTTCATCGGTCCGGGTCCGGATGCACTCGATCTGCTCGGCGACAAGGTGGCGGCGCGCGCGCTCGCAGCGGCGTGCGATGTGCCACTGCTGGAAGGCACCGGACGCGCGACGACCTTGAAGGATGCGCGCGCTTTCGTGAAGCGTTTGGGCGCGGCGATGATCAAGGCGTCCGCCGGCGGCGGTGGGCGCGGCATGCGGCCGGTGTCGCGCGTCGAGGACGTGGATGCGGCGTATGCGTTGTGCGAGGCGGAGGCAAAGGCCGCATTCGGCGACGGAGCGCTCTACCTTGAGCACCTTGTGCCAAGAGCGCGTCATATCGAGGTACAGATCGTCGCCGACACATTTGGCGGCGTCAGTCATCTCTGGGAGCGCGACTGCACGCTGCAACGGCGCAACCAGAAGATCATCGAGATCGCGCCGGCGCCCTGGTTGTCGAATACGACACGCATCCGGATCGTCGACGCAGCAGTGCGCATGGCCAAGTCCGCCGCCTTCACAAATGTCGGTACTTTCGAATTTCTGGTGGACGCCGAGAACGGCGACGACTTCTGGTTCATGGAGGCCAACCCGCGCCTTCAGGTCGAGCATACGATCACGGAGGAAGTGACAGGCGTCGATATCGTGCAGACCCAGCTTGCCCTCGCCGGCGGTGCGGCGCTCGCTGATCTCGGACTGGCGACGCCGGCAGCGCCCGTTGGCTACGCGATACAGGTCCGCGTGAATCTGGAGACGATGAACGCAGATGGCGCCGTGGCGTCTGCCGCAGGAGTGTTGACCACATTCGAGCTTCCGAGCGGGCCGGGCGTGCGCGTGGATTCGGCGGGCTACGCAGGCTTTGAAGCCAATCCCAACTATGACTCCCTGATCGCCAAAGTGATCGTGCATGCGCGCACAGGTGGGATCGCAGCGGCGCTGTGTCGCGCCGTGCGCGCACTCGATGAAACCCGCATCGAAGGCGCCAACACAAATCTTGTGGTCCTTCGCGCGCTGCTAGCGCATCCTGCGATAGCGTCGGGCGCCATCACGACGCGATTTGTCGAGCACGAGATCGGCGGTTTGCTCGCAGCGCCCTCGCCGCTGGCACGCACTTTTGTCGAAAAGCGTGGCGCGCAGGTCGCTGCGCGAAGGGCGAGCGTCGTTGGTCCCCACGGAACGGAGCCCGCGCCGGCGCCGTTGCGCGCCACCGTCGTCAGCCTCGACGTCCGCGAGGGCGACACTGTGCGCCGAGGGCAACAAATCGCCGTGCTGGAAGCCATGAAGATGCAGCACGTGGTGACGGCGCCGATATCGGGCATCGTGCGCGTGAAGGTGGCGGCGCTGGGCGATACGCTGGGCGAGGGCGAGCCCCTCTACTTCATTGCGCCGCAAGTGGGGGACGACCACGCGTACGAGGAAGTCGCGACAGTCGATCCTGACCACATCCGCGCCGACCTGCGGGCGGTCATCGATCGCCACGCCTTCACGGTGGATACCCATCGCCCCGAAGCGGTAGCGCGACGGCGCAAGACGAACCAGCGAACGGCCCGTGAAAACATCGATGCTCTCGTGGATCCAGGGACGTTCATCGAGTACGGCGCGCTCGTGATCGCCGCGCAGCGCCGCCGTCGGCCTGTGGACGATCTAATCGCCAACACGCCGGCTGACGGCATGATCACGGGTCTCGGCGCCATCAACGGCGTCTTGTTCGATGAAACGAAGTCGCGCGCGGCGGTGCTTGCCTACGACTACACCGTGCTGGCGGGTACGCAGGGGCATTTCAATCACAAGAAAACCGACCGCATCCTGGCCGTCGCCAAGAGCGAAGCCCTGCCGGTGGTCTGGTTCTGCGAGGGCGGCGGCGGGCGTCCCGGCGATGTGGATGCGCCAGGGGCGACGGGCCTCGACACGCACAGCTTCTACTCGTACGCGGCGCTTTCCGGTCTCGCGCCACGCATTGGCATCGCGTCGGGCCGCTGCTTTGCTGGCAATGCTGTCTTCTTCGGTTGCAGCGACATCACCATCGCCACGAAGAACGTCTCTGTGGGCCTCGGCGGGCCTGCGATGATCGAAGGTGGCGGACTTGGAGTATATCACCCCGATGAAGTCGGTCCGATCGCTATGCAGACGGCAAACGGTGTCGTCGACATTGTCGTTGATGACGAAGAGGCCGCCGCAGTCGCCGCCAAGCGGGCGCTTGGCTATTTTCAGGGCGCAGTGACGGAGTGGCGCTGCCCTGATCAGCGATTGCTGAGACAGGCGATCCCGGAGAACAGACTGCGCGTGTATGACATCCGCGGGCTCATTGGAGGCCTTGCAGATGAAGGCTCCGTGCTCGAGTTGCGCCGTGACTTCGGCATCGGCATCGTTACTGCGTACGTGCGCATCGAGGGGCGGCCCGTCGGCCTCATCGCCAACAATCCGATGCATCTGGGCGGCGCCATCGATTCCGACGCATCAGACAAGGCCGCCCGCTTCCTGCAGCTCTGCGATGGCTTCGACATTCCCGTCCTGTCGCTCATTGACACCCCGGGGTTCATGGTCGGCCCCGAAAGTGAGAAGACTGCTGCCGTACGCAAGGGGTCGCGTTTCTTCGTCACCGCCGCAAACATGAGCGTGCCTGTCTTCGCGGTCGTCGTGCGGAAGGGCTACGGACTCGGCGCACAGGCCATGGCTGGCGGCAGCCTGCAGACGCCGTTCTTCTGCGTCTCCTGGCCCACCGGCGAGTTCGGCGGCATGGGGCTCGAAGGCGCGGTCCGGCTCGGCTATCGCAAGGAACTCGAAGCCGAAGGCGATCCCGTTGCGCAGAAGGCGCTTTACGAAAAGCTGGTCGCGCGGCAGTACGCCGTCGGCAAGGCGACTTCGGTCGCCGCGTTTCTGGAGATCGACGCCGTCATCGACCCGGCCGAGACCCGCGCCTGGATCGTGCGCGGCCTGAAATCGGCGTGCGCACCGCAACCGCGTGCGGGCAAGAAGCGCCCCTTCATCGACACCTGGTAGTCAATGCGCGTCGACATCTTCGATTTCGAGTTGCCGCAAGACCGGATCGCCCTGCACCCGGCGCGTCCGCGTGATAGCGCACGCCTGCTGCACGTGCCGCGGCAGGGCGCTTACGAGGATCGCGTAGTGCGTGACCTGCCAGACCTGCTTCGCAAGGGCGATCTGCTTGTTTTCAACGATACGCGCGTGATCCACGCGGCGCTGGAGGGCGTGCGGGCAGCGCGCGGCGAAGGCAGCGACATTGCGATCGCGCTCAACCTCCACAGGCGTATCGACGCGGCTTCGTGGCTCGCGTTTGCGCGGCCCGGAAAGCGCATGCGGACTGGCGACGTGGTCACGTTTGGAAGTGCGCTCTCGGCATCGGTAACGGAGAAACTTGAGTCCGGGGAAGTCCTCTTCAGGTTTGATCGCGCGGGCGAGGCGCTCGATGCAGCGATAGCGGCGTGTGGCGCACCGCCGCTCCCGCCTTACATCCTGGCGCAGCGCGCTGCAGAGACTGGCGACGAGGAGGCCTACCAGACGATCTACGCAGACAAGGACGGCGCAGTCGCCGCGCCGACGGCGGGCCTTCACTTCACGGAGGCTCTCTTCGCGGCGCTCGACGCCAAGGGTGTGGAGCGCGCCATGGTCACGCTGCACGTGAGCGCGGGTACTTTCCTGCCGGTCAAGACGGACGACACTGCTGACCACGTGATGCACCACGAGTGGCGCGACATTCCTGTCGAGACGGCGGACGCGGTGAATCGAGCTCGTGCGGAGGGGCGGCGCGTCATCGCCATCGGCACGACGGCGCTGCGCAGTCTCGAGTCCGCCGCTGATCCGGAGGGACGCGTGCGGCCAGAGTCCGGCGACACAGACATCTTCATCACACCCGGCTACCGGTTTCGCATTGTCGACGGCCTCTGGACCAACTTTCATCTGCCGCGCTCGACGCTTTTCATGCTGGTCAGCGCCTTCGCCGGTCTGGAACGCATGCGGGCGGCCTACGCGCATGCCATCGCGCGGTCGTACCGCTTCTACTCATTCGGCGACGTCAGTCTGCTCTGGCGTGCGGACGCAAGCTGATGGGGACATTTCCCTTCTCCATTCATGCGACTGACGGCGCGGCGCGCACAGGCGTGCTCAAAACGCCGCGCGGCGACATTCACACACCCACTTTCATGCCGGTGGGTACGGCGGGAACGGTGAAGGGGTTGCTCGTCGATCAGGTGCGCGCGACGGGCGCCGACATCGTGCTCGGCAACACCTACCACCTGATGCTGCGTCCGGGTGCGGAGCGCGTGAAGCGCCTCGGCGGACTGCACGAGTTCATGCACTGGTCACGCCCGATTCTCACCGACTCCGGCGGGTTTCAGGTCATGTCGCTGGCAGGCTTGCGCAAGATCACTGAGGACGGCGTCACGTTCCGCAGCCACATTGACGGTAGCGCGCATGTGTTGACGCCGGAACGTTCGATCGAGATCCAGGCGGACCTCCTCGGCGCCGACATCGTCATGCAGTTCGACGAGTGTCCCGCGTTGCCTGCGCCGGAAGCAGATGTCCGTCGCGCGATGGAGCTTTCCCTGCGCTGGGGCGCGCGTTCGAAGGCGGCGTTTGGGACACGTGATGCACAAGCACTTTTCGCCATCGTGCAGGGCGGCACGGACGAAAAGCTGCGCCGCCAGTCGGCCGGGTCGCTGGTGACCGAAGGCTTTGACGGATACGCTATCGGCGGATTGGCGGTGGGCGAGGGACACGCGGAGATGTTGCGCACGCTCAACGCCACGACGCCGCTCCTGCCGCAGGCGAAGCCGCGCTATCTCATGGGCGTCGGCAAACCCATCGACATCGTGGAGTCCGTCGCGCGAGGCGTGGACATGTTCGATTGCGTGTTGCCGACGCGTTCAGGCCGTCACGGTCAGGCGTGGGGCGATCAAGGTGCGATGAATCTGAAGAACGCGCGCTTTGCCGAAGATGTGGCGCCGCTGGACGAGACGATCGATTGTCCCGCGAGCAGGGACTATTCGAAGGCCTATCTGCACCACCTCGTGAAGTCCGGCGAACTTCTCGGTCAAGTGCTTCTGTCGTGGCACAACATCGCTTACTACCAAAGCCTCATGGCGCGGCTCCGCGCGACGATCTCTGCCGGCACGCTCAGCGACTTTGCCGCAGAGTTTCGGGAAGGACTTCAGAGCCAAGGCTAGCGCGGGCGCTGCGCATCGCGTGCGTCACGCGCCTGCGGCGGCGGCGTGCGCGGGTCGACGGGTTGCGGGGTCGTGATCGGCGGCGGCGCCGGTACCGCGTTGAGGCATCCGAGCGCCGCGCCGTAGCCGCGCAGATAGGCGCGCCGGGTCTGGCCCTGGATGATCGCGCGCGACGCTTCCTTTTCCGCCTTCGCGGCGCCGCTGATGCGCCGCACCCAGCCGCGATAGGGGATGATGTCGCCGGCGGCGTCGCGCGCGGCGTTGATCACCGCGCCTTCGATGGCGTCGAGGCCCTTCGAGGAAATGCCGCGTTCGACGCCGGGCTGGAAGTTCTCGGGGCCGAGGATCGCATCCAGTTCGCCGATCTCGTAGAGCACGGCGTCGCAACCGACGGTCAGTCCGGTGGGACTGTAGGGATAGTCGAGATTTTGCAGGGTGGCCGGCACTTCCGGTCGAACGAGGCCGATGTCACGGAAGGGCGAGGCGGCAGCTTCCACGACGCCGCGGCGAACTTCATCAACCCGATTCTTTTCACCGGCGGTCGTCGAGCACGCCCCCGCGAGCGCGGCAAAGCCAACGATGACGGCGATAGATGTGACTTTCCGCATGTCCGACCCTCCTGATCCATCCCTGTCATAGCGCGTGAGGACGCCGTCGCAATCCGCTTGGCCGCAGACGAAGGCGCCATTATGCCTCGCGGCGACGCCATGACACTACCCATCGACGCTGTCCTTCCAGAACTCCTCGCCGCTACGGCGAAGCATCCGTGCGTGGTGCTGGTGGCGCCGCCCGGCGCCGGCAAGAGTACGCGTGCGCCGCTGGCCCTGCTGGATGCTGCGTGGGCGCAGGGTGGAAAGATCCTGCTGCTCAGCCCTCGACGGGTGGCGGCGCGAGCGGCTGCGGCGCGCATGGCGGCGCAGCTTGGTGAGAACGTCGGCGAGACCGTGGGTTACCGCGTGCGTCTTGAATCACGCGTCGGTCCACGCACGCGGATTGAAGTCGTGACGGAAGGCGTCTTCACCCGCATGCTCCTTGCAGACCCAACACTGGCGGGAGTCGCTGCAGTCCTGTTCGACGAGTTTCACGAGCGTAGTCTTGAAGGCGATCTCGGACTGGCTCTGGCGCTCGATGCTCAGGGCGGGTTGCGGGAGGACCTGCGTCTTCTGGTGATGTCGGCGACGCTCGACGGCGCACGTGTGAGCGCGCTGATGGGTGAAGCGCCGCTCATCGTGTCCGAAGGCCGAATGCACCCCGTCAGTGAGCGCTATCTCGGGCGAAACGAGCGCGCGCCCATTGAACAGCAGATGGCGGAAGCCGTCCGCGCTGCGCTGAACGCGGAGACGGGGAGCATTCTGTGCTTTCTACCGGGCGCCCGCGAGATCCAGCGCACCGCCGAGCGCTTGCTCGAGAATGTGCGCGATCCCGCTGTTTCCATTCACACGCTTTACGGCGCTCTCGACCCGCGCGCCCAGGATGCGGCGATTTCGCCCGCCCCCGCCGGATCGCGCAAGGTCGTTCTCGCAACCTCGATCGCCGAGACCAGCCTCACGATTGAAGGCGTTCGCGTCGTGATAGACAGCGGTTTGGCGCGTCGTCCCCGGTACGAGCCGGGCCCGGGACTGACACGTCTGGAGACGGGACGGGTCAGTCGCGCCGCCGCCGAGCAACGCAAGGGGCGTGCGGGGCGTACCGAACCTGGTTCATGCTGGCGGTTGTGGGACGAAGCGGAGACCCGATCGCTCGCGCAGTTCGATCGACCGGAAATACTTGAGGCCGATCTCTCCGGACTTGCGCTCGATCTTGCTGCGTGGGGCGTCGCAGACCCCGCGTCGCTCAAATGGCTGGATGCGCCGCCGGCGGGCGCGTGGAGGCAGGCGGTTGCGCTCCTGCGCGATCTCGATGCGCTCGATGACGATGGCCGTCTCACATCTGAGGGGGCGCGGATTGCGACTCTGCCGCTACACCCGCGTCTGGCGCACATGGTGACGAGAGCTGCCGAGGACAGCGCCGCGCGCACGGCGGCGATGATCGCCATGGTGTTGAGCGAGCAAGGACTTGGCGGGCGAGACGCTGACGTGCGCGAACGCCTGCGGCAATTCCAACGCGAAGACGGACAGCGCGCGACAGCGGCCAGGCGCGCGGCGGACGGCGTGGCGCGCCGGGTGGGCGCTGCTGCGGACGAACGCATGGATGCCGAGCGGGCGGGTGAGTGTCTTGCCGTCGCGTACCCGGGTCGTGTCGCCAAGGCGCGCGGCAAACGCGGCGAGTTTCTCATGGTCAACGGGCGCGCTGCGATGGTGGCGGAGACGGACGCACTCGCACGGGAACCATTTCTCGCCATCGCCGAGGTCGCCGGGAGGGCGGATCGGGCGCAAATCCTGTCCGCAGCGCCAATTTCCGCCGAAGATGTCGAGCGCCTCTTCGGCGCACGCATCGAAACCGCCGATGAGGTAAGCTACGACGCCGGCGCGATCCGCGCGCGTCGCGTGCGAAGGTATGGCAGGATCGTCCTTTCCGAAGGTCCGCTGGAGCGGCCGGAACCTGAAAAGGTGCGCGATGCGCTGGCGACCGCGGTCCGCACGTTGGGTCTTGCCGAATTGTCGCTTCCCGAAGAGGCCGAACAATTGCGCGCACGCGTCGCCTTGATGCGACGAGTGGAGGGCGAGGTCTGGCCGGACATGGGTGACGTGACGTTGATCGAGCGACTCGATGACTGGCTTGCGCCTTTGCTGGAAGGGGTTGTTCGGTTTGACTCCATTGCACCGCAGGCGTTGACGGCTTCGCTGCGCGCGCTGTTGCCGTATGACCTGCAACGGCGACTCGATACGGATGCGCCAACGCACTTTCAAACACCGGCTGGCGGATCGTCACTGATCGACTATCGCGCCGAAAACGGGCCTGCGCTGGAGGTGCGACTGCAGGAGCTGTTCGGCATGGACGCGCATCCGGCGGTGGCGAAAGGTCGCGCGCCGCTGCTCCTCAAACTGCTTTCCCCTGCGCATCGACCGGTACAGACCACGCGGGATTTGCCGGGGTTCTGGCGCGGATCATATGCTTCGGTGCGCGTCGAAATGAAGGGACGCTATCCCAGGCATCCGTGGCCGGAGGATCCGCTCGCCGCAGAGCCGACACGCCGCGCCAAGCCAAGAGGTTCGTGATGACCCTACAGCCGCCCACCATTGTCGATATCGAATCTGCGCGTGTGCGTATTGCGCCCTACGTGAAGCGGACACCGGTTCTCACCAACGAGGTTGTGGATGCGCGAGCCGGCGCGTCGCTTTTCGTGAAGGCAGAAAGCCTACAGCGGTTCGGCGCTTTCAAGGCGCGTGGCGCGTTCAACCGCATCGCGAGTTTTACCGATGCAGAACGCCGCAATGGCGTGCTTGCCTTTTCTTCCGGAAATCACGCGCAGGCGACGGCGGGCGCCGCGCGGGTGTTCGGCCTGCCGGCCGTGATCGTTATGCCGTCCGATGCGCCGAAGGTGAAGGTCGACAACACCCGAGCGCTCGGCGGTGAAGTCGTGCTCTACGATCGCATCACCGAAGATCGTGAAGCCATCGGTGCGGCCATTGTTGCTGAGCGCGGGCTCGCACTGGTGAAGCCGTTTGATGATCCGTTCGTGATCGCCGGACAGGGCACAGCGGGGCTCGAGATTGCCGAGGATGTCGAAGGCATAGACGTCGCGTTTGTCCCTTCGAGTGGCGGTGGACTGGCGTCGGGCGTCGCATTGGCGCTGCGGGCGCGATTTCCCGGCGTGAAGGTTTATGCGGTGGAGCCAGAAGGTCACGATGACGTGGTGCGCTCGCTCGCATCCGGTCAGCGCGAGGTGAATGCGCCGGGGGTGCGGTCCTTCTGCGATGCGTTGTTGTCGGATCGCATGGGTGTACTGCCATTCGCCGTCGCGCAGGAAACATTCGCCGGTGCGCTGGCCATGAGCGACACGGCGGTCGCTGACGCCATGCGTACCGCGTTCCGCGAATACAAGCTCGTGCTGGAACCTGGCGGCGCCATCGCGCTGGCCGCCGCGTTGTCTGGCCGCGTGGATATCAAGGGCGCGCGGGTCGCCGTGCTCGCCAGTGGCGGCAACGTCGATCCCGAGTTGTTTGCCCGCGTGTTGTCAGGTCAGTAGGCGCCGCGCTTCAGGTCCTGCTCGATGCGCAGCGGCACCGGCGTTCCCGCGATGCGGTGACGATAGACCTGCACGTTCTCCATCACGCGCTGCACGTAGTTGCGCGTTTCGGAGAAGGGGATCAGCTCCACCCAGTCGATGACGTCGGCATTCGGCGCACGCGGATCGCCCCACTCGCCGATCCATTCGCGCGGGCGACCGGGGCCCGCGTTGTAGGACGCGAAGGTCAGGACGTAGGAGCCGTTCCAAGTCTCGAGCAGCTGCTGCAGGTACGCGGCGCCGAGCGTGACATTGTACGACGGGTCATCGACGAGCCAGTTCGGCTGATAGGGAAGCCCTTCCGTGCGCGCCACGATGCGCGCCGTGGATGGCAGTAGCTGCATGAGTCCGCGCGCATCCGCGCTGGAGCGCGCGCGGGGATCGAACTCGCTTTCCTGCCGCGTGATGGCGAGGATGATCGCGGGTTCGGGCCGACCTGGCTTGCGGGCGTCGGCGGGGATGTCGAGGAGGGGGTAGGCCGCGTCCGGCGCGATGATGCCGCGCCGCATGCCCGCCTTGGCGCTGCGCACGGCGGTGCGCGTGTAGGCGCGTTCGCGGGCGATGAGCGCCAACATTTCGTGCTCAAGCGGCGTGTTCAGCTGATCGTCGAGGTAAAAGGCGATGGACTCGAAGTCGCGCTGGTCGCCGACGTCGGCCATCAGCTTCAGCGCGCGCACGACTTCGCGCGATTCAAACTCAGCCCGCGCCGCCGGCGTCACCAACGAGCGTTCACCGAACGACAACACTGCGCCTCGGTCGATTTTCGAGGCCGCGATCTGGCCGTAATAGGTGTGGTTGATCTTCGCCGCTTCCGTGAGCGCAGCCTGCGCGGCGGCGTCCTGGTTGAGCGCCTTCTGCGACATCGCGCGCCAGTAGAGGGCGCGGGCCTTGGAGACTGGAGCCGATACACCATCGTTCAGACGCGCGAAGTGACGATCGGCGACGGCGGCGTCGCGCGTGAATCGCAGCGCCAGCCAACCGGCCATCCACTCGGCATCGGCGAATGATTCGCCGGATGTGAGACCATGGTCTGCGACGAGTGCATAGGCGCGTGCGCGATTGCCCGCTTTCAGCGCACGCGGCACGTAGAGGCGACGTTCCTTGGACAGCGCCTCGCGACCCGCCGCCGGCGCCAAAGTTGCGGAAATGCGCGCCGCGATCGGCATGGCGTCTTCCGGGCGTCCGTCGCGACGGATGTAGCGCACGCGATCGTAGAGCAAGCCTGCGTCTTCGGCGCGCGAGGACGGCACGCGATCCACTGTTGCCTGCAATCCCTTGCGCGGTCGCGTCTGCAGGGCGACGCGCGCCTGCGCCACGAGACGGTCCTCTGGCCCGACGCGGGCCATGAGGCGGTTCGCCGTGGCACGGTCGTCGCGCCAGAGCGCCCAATCCATGCGCGCGGCGTGGTCGGCGGAAGAAAGCACCGAGCCGAACTCCATCAGGGCGTAGGACTCTGCACGCGGCGTCAGAATATTCTCACGCCACGTCTGGCGGATGATCGTGTTGGCCTGCGCCGATTGCCCGATCGCCTTTAGTGATTGCGCGAGGGCGACCTTGCCGTCGCCGGAAATCGGGCCGCCGGTCTGCAGCCAGGCGGCGCGCTGGTTGAAGGTTAGCGTGGAGTCGAAGATCTGTTGCTCGGCGCGGCGACGCATGGTCTCGCGGCCGGGCCAGTTGGGGAGCTGGTCGAGGGCGATCTTGATCTCGTCGAAGCTCGCCGGCGCGCTCATGTCGCTGGCGAGGCGCCATTGCAGTATGCGACGCACGAGCGGGTCGGTGGCGCCGGCGCGCGCGACGCGCACGCTGTTCCAGTCGCCAGCGTCTGCGGCGGCGACGCCGGCACGAAGGCGCGCGATCTCGGCGGCGGGCGGCAGCGGGGTTGCGGCGCCGCCGGCGGGCGTTGTCATGGACGGCGCAGGTGCGCTGGGGAGAACAGGAATCTGCGGCGGGGATGCCGGAAGGGGCGCTGGGGGCGGAGAAACCTCGGTGGCGACCGCGGGCGTGGATGTGGCGGGGCGCGGGCCGGCGCCGAACGGCGTCACGAAACCCTCCTGCGCGTTGACCGTGCTGCCGGCGAGCAACAGGGCCGCGACGCATGCGCCGACGACTCCCTTCATCCCGTAACGCGCCATTCGCCGCCTCCGCTTGCAAACATAGTCCCGTACGCCCTATCTGACTCCCCTCGGCAAATCATATGCCTGAGAGCCTTGGCGCCGTCGCGCCATCCAAGAGCGCCTCCAAGAGCGCGAAGTCACGCGGGCCCTGCATGAGTTCCCACTTCTCCGGCGCTTTGACCGCCTTGATCACCCCATTTCGTGACGGAATGGTGGACGAGGCTGCGTTTTCCAGCTTGGTCGAACGACAAATTTCGTCTGGAATCCATGGGTTGGTTCCAAATGGGACAACCGGCGAAGCGGTGACGCTGTCGACCGATGAGCAAAAGCGCGTGATCTCACTGTGCATCGAGGTTGCGCACGGCCGGGTTCCTGTCGTGGCGGGCTGTGGCTCGAACGACACGGCCAAGACCATCGAACTCGTGCGGTACGCCAAGACCGCCGGCGCCGACGCGGCTTTGGTGGTCACGCCCTACTACAACCGCCCGCATCAGGAGGGCATGCGCGCGCACTATCTCGCCATCGCCGACGCGGTCGAACTGCCGGTGATTCTCTATAACGTGCCGGGCCGCACGGCGGTGGACTTGCTGCCGGCCACGGTCGCGGACCTGGCGCGTCACCCCAACATCGTCGGCCACAAGGATGCGTCGGGGCTCCTCGACCGCGCGACGCGCCAGCGCATGGACTGCGGGGCGGACTTTGCGCTGCTCTCCGGCGACGACGCGACGGCGGTCGGGTTCAACGCGCAGGGCGGTCGGGGCGTCATTTCGGTGACGGCGAACGTGGCGCCGGAACTGTGCGCGCGCCTGCAGGAGTGCTGCCTCGCGGGCGATTATGGCAGCGCGCTCGACATCGACATGCGCCTGCACGCGCTCCACAAGGCGCTTTTCCTTGAGCCCAGCCCCTCGCCAACGAAGTACGCGCTTTCAAAACTCGGGTTGTGCGTGGACGACGTGCGCCTGCCGCTCGTGCCGGTGAACGCGGCGACCCGCGCGGCGGTGGACGCGGCGCTGAAGACGGCGGGCCTCCTGTGAAGATCATCGCTGAACACCGCCGTGCGCGGTATGACTATCTCATCGAGGAAACGCTGGAGGCGGGCATCCAGCTGACCGGCACGGAAGTGAAGGCGCTGCGCGAAGGCCGCGCCAATATCGCGGAGAGTTATGCGAGCGCCGAGCGCGGCGAGCTTTTCCTGATCAACAGCCACATCCCCCCTTATGGGCCCGCATCCCAGTTCAACCACGAGCCCCGCAGGCCGCGGAAACTGCTGGTCAGCAAGCGCCAGCTCAACAGGCTCAAGGGCGCCGTTGAGCGCGAAGGGCGTACGGTGGTGCCGTTGAAGATGTACTTCAACGACCGCGGCCTCGCGAAACTCGAAATTGCGCTGGCGAAGGGCAAGAAGGCGCACGACAAGCGCGAGGCGACGAAGGATCGCGACTGGAAGCGTGATCAGGCGCGGCTGATGAAAGACCGGGGATAGGTTCCGCGCTTTCGGCGGAAGGCTATTAAACCATCATGTTGCTGAGCTGCGTCGTATAGTGTGAAGGGGGCCGACACGACGCAGCTCCGCGAGCACGCGCGTCGCATATTCTACAGTAGCAGCCACTCCAAACCACCCTAGTCCCGACATCAGGTTTTCTATGGGCCGTCGATAGATGCCACCCTCAATAGTGGATTGGATCAGGCCTTCCAAAGAGTTCCGGTATGATTGGTAATAGTCAGCCGCCGCGTAGTGGAGCGTAAATCCCACAAGCCCGACGACGTGGATCACAGCTGCTGCAGTGATCATGAATCCCCAAGCCGAACACAAGATAGTTAGAGGATGCATCGGGACGCCTACTGATCGGCGTCGGCAGGGGCAGAGGGTAAGGCTTTCAGCTCATTCCAGATGCGGTAGAGAAATTCGACCGTGAAGGCGGTGCCGAAAAATCCGAGGCTCCAGCCTCCATCGAGTATGAAGGTCGTCAACGCCTCGCTGAACTCTAGTTCACTGCGGTCCAGCCTGTAGTTGGTCGCAACGCGCGATGCGAAGGCGAGGGCGTGAATTACAAACCCTGCCACGCCGCATCCGATCATCAACCATGTGATGTTGTGAAGTTTCGCCATCTGGTCCCCCAAAGCCCCGCCCTACGCTTGTCGGGCCCCGTTTGCATCTTTATCGAGGGCCTATGGCCTCTTCAATCCGCTGCTTTCAGGACATCATCCTCACGCTCCAGAACTACTGGGCCGCGCAGGGCTGTGCGATCCTGCAGCCTTATGACGAGCAGGTCGGCGCGGGCACGCTGCATCCGGCGACGACTTTGCGCGCGCTCGGGCCCAAGCCGTGGCGGGCGGCCTATGTGCAGCCGTCGCGGCGACCGAAGGACGGGCGCTATGGCGAAAATCCGAACCGGCTGCAGCACTATTACCAGTTCCAGGTGATCCTGAAGCCGAACCCGCCGGACCTGCAGGACCTCTATCTCGGTTCGCTGAAGGCCATCGGCCTCGATCCGCTGCTGCACGACATCCGCTTCGTGGAAGACGACTGGGAAAACCCGACGGTCGGCGCCTGGGGGCTCGGCTGGGAAATCTGGTGCGACGGGATGGAGGTGTCGCAATACACCTACTTCCAGCAGGTCGGCGGCCTCGACGTGCGCCCGGTGTCGGGCGAACTCACCTACGGTCTCGAACGCCTCGCCATGTATGTGCTCGGCTATGACCGCGTGTACGACATGCCGTTCAACGCACCCGACAGCGCGCATCCGCTGACCTATGGCGACATCTTTCTCGAGAACGAGAAGCAGCAGTCGCGCTTCAATTTCGAACTCAGCGATGCTGAAATGGTGCTGCGCTGGTTCGGCGACGCCGAAGCGCAGGCGACGCGCCTTCTGGCGGAGAACAACGTGCTGCCGGCGTTCGACTACACGCTGAAGGCAAGCCATCTGTTCAACCTGCTCGATGCGCGTGGCGTGGTGAGCCCGACGGAGCGGCAGAGCTTCATCGCGCGGGTGCGGACCTTGGCGAAAGGGTGCGCGGAGACGTGGGCGGCGAGCGAGACGGCTGCCGCCTGAAGCGACGTTCGTCGATGAGGCGTTGCTGCGCGGAACCCTTCTGATCTAGTCGCTTCCAGCCACGAGGGGAGAGGCGGCATGGACAATGATCGGACGGGGCGGGCGCTTGATGCGGTGCGGATCGTCACCGCGCTTCTCATATTCATCCATGGCGGCGCGCGTTTCGCGCATGGCGGCGTGGCGCCGTTCGGCGAATGGCTCGGCACGCAAGGGTTTCCGATGGGGCTCGCCTTCGCGTGGGTGGTGACCATCTACGAACTGATCGCGCCGGTGCTGATCGTGCTGCGGCGCTTCGTGTTCTGGGCCTGCCTCGGACACATCGGCATTCTCGCGCTCGGGGCGGTGCTGGTGCACCTGCCGGCGGGCTGGTTCGTTGTCGGGCTCGGTCGCAACGGCATGGAATACAGCGTGCTGCTGATCGCGTGTCTTGCGGCGGTGGCGTGGGCGCATGCTCCGTTTGGCAAGCGCGCCTGATCGTCAGTTCGCCGTAAAGCCGCCGTCCACCGCGAGTTCCGTGCCGGTGATGAACGCGGCCGCATCCGAGGCCAGAAACGCAATCGCGTTCGCTACATCGACATCGCGCCCCAGGTGCCCGAGCGGGTGACGCGCGACGACGTTCTGGCGCGCTTCGTTGTCGCCCATGCCGCCGGCGGCGCCGAAACCGTCGAGCACCTGCTTGGCCATCAGCGTGTCGATCACGCCGGGATGTACGGAGTTGACGCGGATCTTCAGGCCCGCCGCCGCGCATTCCATCGCCGCCGATTTCGTCATCAGCCGCACTGCGCCTTTTGAGGCGTTGTAGGCGCAGGTGAGCGCCGACCCCACGAGGCCCGCAACGGAGGAGAGGTTCACGATCGCGCCGCCGCCATCCCACTGTTGCGCTCGCTCTGCGATGGCGGGGATGGCGTGCTTGAAGCCGAGGAAGACGCCCTCGACGTTGATCTGCTGCATGCGGCGGAAATCTTCGAGCGAAGTCTCCACGATGGGCTTCATCCAGAAGACGCCGGCGTTGTTCACGAGAATGTCGAGCCCGCCGAACTGTTTCTTCGCCTCGGCGACGGCGGCGATCCATTCGTCCTCGCTCGTCACATCATGCTTGAAATAGGCGCCGCCGACAGCAGCAGCCGTTTCCGCGCCGTCGAGAATGTCAGTGACGAGCACCTTGGCGCCTTTCGCCGCGAGCGCCTTCGCGGTCGCCGCGCCGATGCCGCGTGCAGCGCCTGTGACGAGCGCCACGCGCCCCTTCAATTCGGACATGCGTTTCCCCTTATTGTTGTTGCTGCTGCTGTTGCTGCGAAGGATACGCCGCGAGCCCGTTCTGCTTCATGCGCCAGATCAAATGATCGAGCCGGTCCTGACCGAAGAAGGGCTCATCGTTATAGACGAAGAGGGGCACGCCCCAGTGGCCGGCGGCTTTCTGGGCGGCTTCGTTGGCGGTAATCTCGGCGTCGAGGTCTTCGGCTTCGTTGGCGATGGCCCGTTCGAGGTTGTCGAGATCGAGCCCGGCGGCGGCGGCGGCCTTCGCCAAGTGATCGCCTTCGTGCCAGCCGTCGACCTCGCCGGACCAGATGGCGCGGGAGGCATGGCGCGCGAACTCGAAGCCCTTGCCGGCGCGCGCGGCGGCGGCGCCAAGGCGACAGATCCTGTGGATATAGGGCTGGGCGGCGGGCACCTCGCCGGTGCCGATGTCCATCACCACCGGGTCCGGCCGGGGCCAGCGATACGGGATGCCGTTCATCTGGGCGATCCGGTAGGTGTCGCGCGCGAGATAGGGCGGCCAGAGCGGGTTCACCTGCTTGAAGAAGCCCGGGATCCGCACCGCGATAGGCATGACCACCTTCAGCCGGGGCTCGATCGGATAGCGGGCCATCAGCTCGGCCACCATCGGCGTCGCGAGGTAGGAATAGGGGCTGCGGAAGGAGAAGTAGAAGTCGAAGGCAAAGCTCATGGCGGAACCCTAGCGACCCCGCCGGCCGCGTCCAGCGCGGGTCTGGTCATGCTGCGCTGCGGTCGTTAATCGGATGCCCTGTTTGCGAGTCCCCCCGTCCTCAAAAAAGCGGTCCATGCCCCAGCTCCTTCTCGAGTTCTTCTCCGAAGAAATTCCCGCGCGCATGCAAGCGCGTGCGGAGGCCGATCTCGAGCGGCTGATGATGGACAAGCTGACCGCCGCCGGCTTCCTGCCGGAGGGCGTGAAGGCGTTTTCGACGCCGCGCCGCCTTGCCGTCGTTGCGGAAGGTCTGCCGGCGAGACAGCCCGACGTCCGCGAGGAACGCAAAGGCCCCCGCGTCGGCGCGCCGGATAAGGCGCTGGAAGGCTTCCTGCGCGGTGCGGGGCTCAAGTCCATCGACGAGGCGACGATCCAGAAGGACCCGAAGGGGGATTTCTACGTCGCGAAGATCGAGAAGAAGGGCCGCGAGACGGCTGCTGTCATCGCCGAGATCGTGCCCGAAATCGTGCGCGCTTTCCCTTGGCCGAAGTCCATGCGCTCGGGGACGAGCGATCTTTACTGGGTGCGGCCGCTGCAAAGCATTCTGTGCGCGTTCGACGGCGAGACCGTGGAGATCGCGCTCGACGGCGTGCCGAGCGGGCGCTCGACGGAAGGGCATCGCTTCCACGCGCCCGGGCGCTTCGAGGTCCGCCGCTTCGACGACTATCGCGATGAGCTGAAGAAGCGCTTCGTCATTCTTGAGCGCGAGGAGCGCAAGGCGATCATCGCGCGCGAGGCGAAGACCTTGTGCGAGGCGCGCAATCTCGAACTCGTCGATGATGTGGGCTTGCTGGAAGAAGTCGCGGGGCTGTCGGAGTGGCCCGTCGTCGTAATGGGCGACATGGACCCCGCGTTTCTCGACCTGCCGGGGGAGGTCATCCGCCTCACCATGCGCACACACCAGCGCTATTTCGCGGTGCGCGATCCGAAAAGCAAGAAGCTTGCGCCGCACTTCATCACCGTCGCCAATATCGAGGCGAGCGACGGCGGCAAGGAAATCGCGCGCGGCAACGCCAAGGTGCTGAGCGCGCGCCTCAACGATGCGCGTTTCTTCTGGGATATCGACAAGGCCAAGGGCCTCGAAGACGCCGAGCGCATCGCCAAGCTCGACAAGATCGTCTTCCACCAGAAGCTCGGCAGCGTCGGCGACAAGGTGCGTCGCATCGAGGCGCTGGCGGTGGAGCTGGCGCCGATCGTCGGCGCCGACGTCGATCTCGTCCGCCGTGCGGCGCAGTTGTGCAAGCGCGACCTCGTGACGGAAACTGTCGGCGAGTTTCCGGAACTGCAGGGACAGATCGGGCGGCAACTCGCGGAGATCGCGAAGGAGAAGGCGAGCGTCGCCATCGCCATCGAGGATCACTATCGCCCGCTGGGGCCGAATGATCGCGTGCCGACTGATCCCGTGGCGATCTGCGTGGCGCTGGCGGACAAGCTGGATTCGCTAACAGCTTTTTGGGCTATCAAGGAAACTCCAACCGGCTCAAGCGATCCGTACGCGTTGCGCCGTGCTGCCCTTGGCGTGGTCAGGGTCATTACCTCCGGAATTCGACTCTCACTTCGCGCCCAACTTGAGGTCGCGTGTCTGGCGTACGCGCATCATTCTGTGAGCTTGCAAGCCCACGTTGTCTTGCTTCCAGGGTCGGTCGACAAGGATCCAAAGGGCGGACTGATTGTAGTCGATCTCAAAAAAATGCGATTGGCGACTGCGCGAGAAGTGGCGTTCGGTGCGGAGGGCAATACTGCGATTGCGAGAGCGCACGGCATCGAAACCGCGCTCGGTATTGGCACAACCGGCGGCTATGAAGGCACTTTCCAGCAGCGACTAGAGATTGTCAGTCCCGCAGTCGGTGTTGTCCCAGACCTACTCGCCTTCCTCGCCGACCGCCTCAAGGTCCAGCTCCGCGATCAGGGCAAGCGCCACGATCTCGTCGACGCCGTCTTCGCGCTCGGCGATGACGACCTCGTCCGCATCGTCGCGCGCGTGGAAGCACTCGACGCCTTCCTCAAGACCGAAGACGGCAAGAACCTGCTCGCCGGCTACAAGCGGGCCGCCAACATCCTCGCCGCCGAGGACAAGAAGGGCGCGCTGAAGGACGTGGATTTCGCCGCACCGGTCGATGCGAAGCTGCTCTCCGAGCCCGCCGAAAAGGCGCTGCACGCCGCGCTCGCGAAAGCCGCGCCCGCGGCCAAGGCTGCCGTCGAGAAGGAAGACTTCGCCGCCGCAATGACGGCGCTTGCCGGTCTGCGCGCGCCGGTGGACGCCTTCATGACCGACGTGCTCGTCAACGCCGACGACAAGGCCGTGCGCGCCAACCGTCTCAAACTGCTCAACCAGATCCGCGACAGCCTCGCCGCCGTCGCCGACTTTTCGAAGATCGAAGGATAACCGCCATGGCTGGCGACAAGCTCGTCTATTCGTTCGGGTCAGGCACGAAGGGCGGCGACGCGTCGATGAAGACGCTGCTCGGCGGCAAGGGCGCCAACCTCGCCGAGATGAGCAATCTCGGCCTGCCGGTGCCGCCCGGCTTCACCATCACGACGGAAGTCTGCAACGCGTACTACGCGAATTGCCGCAAATATCCCGACGGTCTTGAAGCGCAGGTGAATGCGGCGCTCGCTGACCTAGAAAAATCTTCGGCCAAGACCTTCGGCGATCCCGCCAATCCGCTGCTCGTGTCCGTGCGCTCCGGCGCTCGCGCCTCGATGCCGGGCATGATGGACACGGTGCTGAACCTCGGCCTCAACGACGAGACGGCGGCGGGCCTCGCGAAACTCTCCGGCAACGAGCGCTTCGCGTACGACAGCTACCGCCGCTTCATCCAGATGTATTCCGACGTCGTGCTAGGTCTCGGTCACGGCGTGTTCGATGAAATCCTCGGCTCCAAGAAGGACATGAACGACTATACGTCCGACACCGAACTCACGGCGGATGACTGGAAGGCCGTGATCGCCGACTACAAGCGCGCGGTGGAAGAGCATCTCGGCAAGCCGTTTCCGTCGGACCCGCGCGAACAGCTCTGGGGCGCGGTGGGCGCCGTGTTCGCAAGCTGGATGAACGATCGCGCGATCACCTATCGCCAGATGTATGCGATCCCCGAAAGCTGGGGCACCGCCGTCAACGTGCAGGCGATGGTGTTCGGCAACATGGGCGACGACAGCGCCACGGGCGTGGCGTTCACGCGCAATCCGTCCACGGGCGAGAAGCGCTACTACGGCGAATATCTCATCAACGCGCAGGGCGAAGACGTCGTCGCCGGCATCCGCACGCCCAAGCCCATCACCAAGATCGCGCGCGAGGAGCAGCGCGAGAAGGGGCTCTCGCTCGAAGAGGCCTTGCCGAAGGTTTACGCCCAACTCACCGCCGTCTTCGACAAGCTCGAAGCGCACTATCGCGACGTGCAGGACATCGAGTTCACCGTCGAGCGCGACGTGCTCTACATGCTGCAGACGCGCAACGGGAAACGTACCGCGCCCGCCGCGATCAAGATCGCGGTCGACATGGTCGCCGAGGGCATCATCACGAAGGAAGAAGCGGTGCTGCGCGTGGACGCGGACTCGCTGAACCAGATCCTCCACCCGATCATCGCGCCGTCGTACAAGCGCGACATTCTCTGCACGGGCCTCCCGGCCTCGCCGGGCGCCGCCGTCGGCAAGGTCGTCTTCAGCTCGGAAGAGGCCGAACGGCTCGCCAAGGCGGGCCAGGCCGTCATCCTCGTGCGTGACGAAACGAGCCCAAAGGACATCAACGGCATGCACGCCGCCAGGGCGATCATCACCGCGCGCGGCGGCCAGACCAGTCACGCGGCGGTGGTCGCGCGCGGCATGGGGCGTCCGTGCGTGTGCGGCGTCACGTCGATGCGTCTCGATGAACACGCAAAGACCTTTACCGCGCTCGGTCGCACCGTGAAGGAAGGCGACATCATCAGCGTCGACGGCGCCGCAGGGCAGATCATGCTCGGCGCGGCCGATCTCGTGCAGCCCGATCTCACCGGCGATTTCGACATGCTGATGTCGTGGGCCGACGGCTTCCGTCGTCTCAAGGTGCGCGCCAACGCCGATGGACCGGCGGATGCGCAGCAGGCGCGCGATCTCGGCGCCGAAGGCATCGGGCTCTGCCGCACCGAACACATGTTCTTCGATCCCGCGCGCACGCCGGTCGTCGTCGAGATGATCCTCGCGCACGACAAGGCGGGACGCGTGGCCGCGCTTGCGAAACTGCTGCCCATGCAGCGCGCCGATTTCGTCGGGCTGTTCGAGGTGATGGCGGGCCTGCCGGTGACGATTCGCCTGCTCGATCCGCCGCTGCACGAATTCCTGCCGAAGAGCGAAGAGGATGTCGCCGCCGTGTCGAAGGCGACGGGCGCTACGCCCGCAGAGCTGATGCAGCGCGCCGAAGCGCTGCACGAGTTTAACCCGATGCTCGGCTTCCGAGGTTGCCGCCTCGCGATCGCGTACCCGGAAATTTACGAGATGCAGGCGCGCGCGATATTCGAGGCCGCGCTCGATGTGAAGAAGCGCTCTGGCGCGGCGCCGATCGTGGAAGTCATGATCCCCTTCGTACTGGCGCGCCGCGAACTCGCGATCATCAAGGAAAGCGTCACGGCGGTGGCGAAAGCCGTTTTCGCGGAGCGGGGCGACATCGTTGAATACCTTGTCGGCACGATGATCGAACTGCCGCGCGCCGCACTCAGGGCGGAAGAGATCGCCGGCGAAGCTGAATTCTTCTCCTTCGGCACCAACGATCTCACGCAGACGACCCTCGGTCTCTCCCGCGATGACGCCGGCGCCTTCCTCGAGTATTACCTTAGGGCAGGCATTTTCGATCAGGATCCCTTCGTCTCCATCGACCAGTCCGGGGTTGGGGCCCTGGTCGAAATGGCCGCAGTTGGGGGTCGGAAGGCCCGTCCCGGGATCAAGCTCGGCATCTGCGGCGAGCACGGCGGGGACCCCGCGAGCGTCGCATTCTGTGACGCGACCGGTCTCGACTACGTGTCGTGTTCCCCCTTTCGGGCGCCGATCGCCCGATTGGCGGCCGCCCAGGCGGCCCTCCGGCGCAAGTAGGGGTCCGACCGGCGTCACCCCGGCGCCACACTCCCTGCTGAAGTCCTAACGGCCCGGAACCGGGTAGCACGCCGGGATTCTGTCTTTGGTCGTCTGATCGCCTTCCGCCCCAACGGTCGGCCTGACATTCGCATTGGACGCGAGTGCGACAGATGAACTCAGAGCAAGGGCAAGCATTAAGAAATTGTGAATCGCCTGATCGGCGTCACACGTGTAACAGGCCCGGTCTTTGCGGCAGTCTTCCGCAAGATGATCGGCCCGGGGACGTCGTGTGTTTGTGTCTCGATTTGGGCCAATTCGGAGCCACGTTAAGTGGTGATTAGGAAATAGAAGATGTATTGGCGACGACTTGCTAGACTTGTCGGGAAGATTCGGACGGGATTGATGACCGAGCTCGAACGACACCCGCAAGCCCTTCGACAGGGCGTTGCAGCGGCCGCCGTGGTGGTGATCACCGCTGGCGGTATGCCTGCGATGGCGATGCGCGCAAACGATCAACGCGCGGAAGCCGACGCCACTGCGCAGGCGATGGCTTTCAACGAATACCTCCGGTCGCCGACGCAATTGGGCGCCGAACCCTCCGCGCGTCTGACGCTGGCCGTGCAGGCCGCCGACTACGGATGGCGCGCCCGCGCCTCGACGACCTTGGCGCAGAGCGATTTCTCCGGCCGCGCCATCACCGTCGCTACTCGCCTGCGCAACGACAAGGTCGCCAAATACCAGACCGCCGCCTACGCCCCGGCCGCCAAGAGCATGCGCGAGCAACGCTGCTTGGCCGAAGCCATCTACTACGAAGCCCGCGGTGAAAGCCGTCGCGGCCAGATGGCCGTGGCCGAAGTGGTCGCCAACCGGGTCCGCTCCAGCCTCTACCCGGACACTTTCTGCGACGTGGTCTACCAGGGACACACGCGCGTCACGGGCTGCCAGTTCTCGTTCACCTGCGACGGTTCGCTCAACAAGCGCCCCCGTGGCGCACCGTGGCGTGAAGCCAATGTCATCGCGACTGAGGTGCTGACCGGCGTCGTCAACGCGCAGACCCACCGCGCCACGCACTACCACACGACGGCGATCGACCCGTACTGGAGCGCAAGCTTGGTCGAGACGACGCGCATCGGCGCCCACGTCTTCTACCGCACACCCACCAAGAGCGAGCGGGCCATGAGGGCGGCGCAACGCCTTGAGCGCACGCCGGAAGATTCGATCGAAGTGATCGATGCCCCGACGCTGGCGAGCGATCCGGTGCCGGTGTCGGCTCCGGTCGTTGCGGCCGAGCCGGTCGTCGATCTCGGCGTCTGACCCCTACTTCACGCCAAGTTGCGCCGCGATCTGGCGACGGATCGTCTTTGGGATGAAGCGTGCGAGCATGTGCGCGCGCTTGGCTTCCGCCCCGACGGGGTAGTGCAACTCGGTACCGTGTGCGGCCGCCCACGCGCCTTCGGCGGCGTCGCTGACTGGATACACCTTCGACTTCTGCTCGACGATCTCATCGCGGAAGTGGCGGTTCGTGCCGCTGGTGCCGCCGTCGAGGATCGGCGTTTCGATGAAGAAGGGCATGAGGCAAGTCACGCGTACGCCGTGCCGGCCGAACTCGATGTCCAACGCCTCGCTCAATCCGCGCACCGCGAACTTCGTGGCCGAGTAAACCGACAGTCTTGGAGAGCCGATGATGGCGGCGGCCGAAGCTGTATTGACGATGCGTGAGCCCTGCATGGCTTTCAAATACGGCAACGCCGCGTAGCAGCCGTTGACGACGCCCTTGATGTTCACGTCGATCTCGAGATCGGCGTCGTCCTGACTGACATCCTCGAACCAGCCGTGTCGCGCCAGGCCCGCATTGTTGAAGAGGACGTGGAGCTTGCCGTCCGTTGCGGCGGTGAATTGATCGAGCGCCGTTTTCCAGCCCGCGCGGTCGCGCACGTCGAAGACGCCGCTGATGCGCTGCGTGGCAGGAATACCGGTTTCGGTTTCCGCAAGGCCTGACGGGTTCACGTCGTAGAGCCCGACGAACCATCCGCGTTGCGCGAATAGCTGTGCCGTCGCACGGCCGATGCCGGAGCCCGCGCCGGTGATGAAGATCGTCTTGCGCAGCGCGCTCATGGTCGTCTCCCGTTTACGCCACCGTGCGGCGCGCGGAGGGGAGGCGTCAATCGGCGTCGAGGCCGATGTCGAGTGACGGTGCAGAATGCGTGAGCGCGCCCACGCTGATGATGTCGACGCCGGTTTCTGCGATCGCGCGCACGCTTTGCAGGTTCACGCCGCCGCTCGCTTCGAGGATCGTCTTGCCGCGCGCGCGTGCGACCGCAGTGCGCAGATCGTCGAGTGAGAAGTTGTCGAGGAGTATCGCGTGCGGCGCATGCGGCAGCGCTTCATCGAGCTGCGCGAGGCTGTCCACCTCGACCTCGATGATGCGCATATGCCCGGCGGCGTCCTTCGCGCGCTTCAGCGCCTCGCCGACCGAGCCGCACGCGGCGATGTGGTTGTCCTTGATGAGGATCGCGTCGTCGAGGCCGTAGCGATGCGGCAGCCCGCCGCCGGCGACGACCGCCTCTTTCTGCACGATGCGGAGGCCGGGTAATGTCTTGCGCGTCGCGGCGAGCCGGGCGTTTGTGCCCGCGACGGCGTCGACGAAGGTGCGAGTCAAAGTCGCGATGCCGGAGAGGTGTGTGAGGAAGTTGAGCGCGGTGCGCTCGGCGGTCAGCACGCTCGATGCGGGGCCTTCGATCTCCGCCAGCACGGCGCGCGGCGTCAGCAAAGCGCCGTCCGCGACGCGTGGCGTGAAGCGCAGCGCCGGATCGACCAAGGCGCATGCAATGCGCGCGGCCTGCAAGCCGCAGACGACGCCACCTGCGCGCGCGACGAACCGTGCGCTCAGCCGTTCGTCCGCACGCAGCAGACCGCCCGTTACATCGCCCGCGCGGCCGAGATCTTCCTCCAGCGCACGACGCACCAGCGGTTCGACGAGAAAGTCCGGGATCACGTGTCTGCTCCTGCCGCCAGCGGCGGCGTCGAGAGGAAGGTGCGCGTCGCGTCGAGCGCGAGCGCGGGGAAATCCTTGCGGAAGTGGCCGCCGCGACTTTCACGTCGGCCAAGCGCCGCCACGACGATGAGTTGCGCGGCGACGAGCGGATTGGCGGGGCCGTACTTCTTGATGGCGGTCTCGATCCAGTCTGCCGTCTCGGAGAGACCCGCCGCGTCGCGCACCACGCCTGCGTGCGCGCTCATGCGCTTGCGCAGAGTGTCGACGAGATCGGCGGGCGCCGCAGGGGTATTGATGGCGGCGGTCACGCGCTGCGGCGCGCTGGTATCTTCTCGCAGGCGTTCGGCGATGCGCCACGCGAACACGACCGCCTCCAGCAGCGAGTTCGACGCAAGACGGTTCGCGCCATGCGCGCCGGTGGAGGCGCATTCGCCGACAGCGGAGAGATTATAGGCGCTGGTCTTGCCCCACAGATCCGTGGCCACGCCACCCATGTGGTAGTGCGCCGCCGGTGCGATCGGAATCGGCATGGCGCGCGGATCGACGCCCGCGCTCATGCAGGCGGCAAAGACGGTAGGGAACATGTCGGGGAAGTGCGCGCCGACGGCGGCGCGCGCATCGAGGAAGGCGCCGCGCCCGGCGGCGATCTCACTGTGGATGGACCGGGCGACGATGTCGCGCGCCGCGAGATCGCCCTGCGTATCGTAGTCGGCCATGAAGCGGCGCCCGGTCCGGTCCACGAGAAACGCGCCGTCGCCGCGCAGCGCTTCGGTCGCGAGAGGCGCCGGATCGCGGGCGATGTCGATGGCCGTGGGATGAAACTGCACAAACTCCGGGTCGGCGATCGTCGCGCCCACATGCGCCGCCGCCGCGAGCGCAACGCCCTGTGCGGACACGGGGTTGGTCGTTACGCGGTAAAGCCCGCCGACGCCCCCGACAGCGAGCACCGTTTCGCGCGCTTCCACGCGCACCGTGCGATTGTCCTTGTCCACGCACAGCGCACCGCCGACGCCGCCATGGCCGTCGTGCAGCAGCGCGTTCATAGCGAGGCCTTCGACCACCTCGATATGGTTCGCCGCGCGTGTAGCGCCGATCAGCGCCTCCATGATCGCCTTGCCGGCGAGATCGCCCTTCACGCGCGCCACGCGCGGGCGCGAATGCGCCGCTTCAAGCGACAAGGCGAGATGGCCGTCCGCCGTCGTGTCGAACGGCACCCCGAGCGCGAGCAGATCGAGCACGCGCGCCGGGCCTTCGCGCGCAATGAGCGATGCGACCACCGGATCGACGAGGCCCGCGCCTGCAGCAACAGTGTCGCGTGCGTGCAGCTCCGGATCGTCATCGGGACCGAGCGCGGCGGCGAGCCCGCCCTGCGCCCACGCGCTCGCTGCACGTTCGCCGAGCGGGGAAGGCGACAGCACGACAGCGCGGCGCGGCGCGAGCTTCAACGCGAGGAAAAGTCCAGCGAGACCGGCGCCCACGATCAGCACCGTGTCGTCGGGCAGTTGGATGGTTTCGTCGACGCTCATGGCGCACCCACGAAGTCGGCGACGTCGGACCAGAATTCCGGGCGCTCGATCGAGAACGCGTGGCCGCCTGCGTACCAGCGCAAGGTCGCGCCGGGGATGCGTCCGGCAAGCGCGGTCACCGCGGCGCGGGGCGCCTGGCCGTCATGCAGGCCGCCGCAGATCAGTGTTTCGTGCTTCACGTTCGCCAGATCGTTCCAGCAATCATGCGTCGCGCGCGCGGAGAGTTGTTTCGACTTTCCGTCCTGCGCGCCGGGCTCGTCCATGAAGAGCGTGGTGTAGGCGAGCATGATGCGCAGGCGTTCTTCGATGGCCGGGGAAGGCGTTACGAGGTCAGCGGCGCCGATGCGCGTGTCCATGATCGGCAGCATGCGAAGGGCGCGCTCGCGGGCGCCAAGATGCTCCAGCGTGTGCAGTGGAAACGAGGAGCCGCCTGCGCCGCCGGCTGAGGTTGCCGCCAGCACGAGTTTCTCGACGCGTTTCGGATGACGGATCGCGACATGCTGCGCGACCATGCCGCCGAATGAATAGCCCACCACATGCGCGCGTTCCCACCCGAACGCGTCCATCAGCGCGACGGCGTCGTCGGCGAAGTCGGCCATTGTCGGCTGCACATCCGGCTTTTCGGACTGGCCGCAACCGCGTGCGTCGAAGGCGAGCACCGTACATCGCGCGCCGAGGGCCGTGTCGAAGATCGACGGTTTCTTGCGCAGATCGCCGCCGGTGCCGGCGAGTGTCAGCACGCGTGGTCCGGCGCCTTGCAATTTCGCTTCGAGCGCGACGCGTGGTGTGGCGACGCGCGGCATGAGTTCAGGAAACGTAAGCCGGTCCGCGACGGAACTGCACGTTCGCGATGTCGGCGGAGCGCAGCTCGCCGATCATGAGATCGGACGTGCGGATGGTGAGCGACCAGTTGTCGGGGGCGTAGTTCACGGTGCTCGGTATCACGCGGCGGATGGCGCTGGTGATCTCGAGTTTGGCGCCGGTGCGTTTCGCGGTGCAGGTCTGCTCGGCGGTCCACTCGCCCCAGGGGCAGGTTTCCACCGCCGTGAAGGTGCACGTGAAATCGCCGGCGGTGCGCGCGGGCGCGATCGTCATTGTGCCTTTCATGCTGCAGGCCTGGCCGTCGCGGTCGCCGTCGTAGGGCGCGGTCTGGAAGCTCCAGGCGCCGGCGATGTTGGGGGCGGCAGGCGCGCGGTCCTTGCGCTGGGCGAAGGCCTGCGTGGTGAAGGTCATGGCCAGCGCAAGCGCGGCGACGGCGGCGAGGCGGGTGCGGGATGTCATGCGTGGATCGCCCTTACGAAACCAGCGCCGCAGCTGCGCGCCGCCAGGTCACGTCGGTATTCCAGATGCCTGTGTCGACAAGACGGCCTGTCATCACGCCGGCGCCGGCGTGCACGAGGTCGAAGGTGTCCGGCCGGTAGCCGCCGCTTTCGGAAGCGACCACTGTGCAGGTCATCGCCACGCGCCCCGCACGCACGGTGGCGTCGCACGATTCGCGCGCCCAGAAGCTGCCGGATTGCGGACAGGTCTGCGTGATCTCGATGTGCACCGCGTGGCGGCCGTTGCGCGCCGGGGCCACCGTGGCCTGACCCCGGATGATGCAGCCGATGGACTCGTTGATCTTCGTTTCCAGCGTCCACGCGCCTTCGATGCCCGAAACAGGGTTGGCGCGCGGTTGCGCGAGTGCGGCGGCGCACGTCAACGCCAGCGCCGCCGCTGCGATCAGTTCAGAACGAAGACGCATCGAGCACCGTGACGTCCGCCAGCGGGCGGCCCACTTCGAAGTCGAGGGGCTGTGCCATCTTCGGCAGCGCCAGCATCGCGTCGATCGCTTTCTTCGCGCGCACGCGCACGTCTTCCGGCACGGTGACTTCATGCTGCTCGTTCACGAGCGCATCGTAGATCGCCTCCAGCGTGATGCGCTTCATGTGCGGGCAGAGATTGCAGGGGCGCACGAAGTCCGTCTGCGGCGCCGCTTGCGCGACATTGTCCGACATCGAGCACTCGGTGAGCAACACGACCTTCTTCGGCGACTTTTCCGTCACATAGTTCGCGAGCGCCGCCGTCGAGCCCGCATAGTCGGACGCGGCCAGCACTTCCGGTGGACATTCCGGGTGCGCGAGCACGACGACGCCCGGGTGCGCGGCGCGTATTTCCGCGATGTCTTCGGCCGAGAAGCGCTCATGCACTTCGCAGCGCCCCGCCCACGCGATGATCTTGATGCCCGTCATCGCCGCGACATTCTTCGCGAGGTACTCGTCCGGGATCATGATGACGCGGCCGGTGTTCCACTCTTTTGCGGCCCACTCGACGACCTGCACGGCGTTCGAGGACGTGCAGGTGATGTCGCTTTCGGCTTTCACCTCGGCCGAGGTGTTCACATAGGTGACGACCGGTACGCCGGGATAGCGCTGCTTGATCAGGCGCACGTCGGCGCCCGTGATCGAGGCCGCGAGCGAGCAGCCCGCACGCATGTCGGGGATCAGCACCTTCTTGTCGGGCGAGAGGATCTTCGAGGTCTCGGCCATGAAGTGCACGCCCGCCTGCACGATCGTGCCAGCCTTCGTGGACGCTGCTTCACGCGCGAGCTGCAGGGAGTCGCCGCGGAAATCGCCGACGCAGAAGAAGATCTCGCTGGTCATGTAGTTGTGCGCGAGGATGACCGCGTTCTTCTGTTTCTTCAGGCGGTTGATGGCCGCGATCAGCGGGGCGTAGGCAGGCCATTCCACGGGCGGGATGACGTGCTCGACCTTCTCGTAGAGATGGTCGGTCTCTTCCTTCACGGCCTGCGTGAACTCGAGCCCGCGCTTGCGGGCGGCGTCGAGTGCGCCCCACTGGCCGTTCTTCTTCAGCGGCTCACAAACGCCAACGTCGGCGAGGGGGGCGTCAATGATCCGGGCCATGGAAGGCTCCTTTCGTCTGCACCACGAAGTCTTATGCTCCGTGTGAGCATTTATATGGTGAGCAAAATGGGCATCCGCAATGAGCGCCGCCCCCCAACTCGCCAAGTCACACTTATGCTCAACTGAAGCATAAGTTATGTCACTATAGCGTCAAAGACCCGGCGCGCAAGTGAAAGCGGAGTGCGCTGCCCCGCGTGCGGCGGGTGGCGGTGGTTACCCGGTGCTCTTGATCTTCACATACGTCCCCGGCGCATCGCCAAGCACCTTCATCGGGCCTTTCTCGGGATCGCGCGCCTTCACCTGATCGCCGGAAATCCCCGCGAGCCAGGCGTGCCAGTCCGGCCACCAGGAGCCGGGACGTTCGACGGCGCCGGCCTGCCATTCCTCGACTGTGTCGGGCAGGGCCGCGTTCACCCAGTGCTGGTACTTCTTGGCGTCCGGGTGGTTGATGACGCCGGCGATGTGCCCCGATCCCGCCATCAGGAAATTCACCGGCCCGCCGAACAGTTTCGCGCCGCGATAGACGCTCACGAACGGCGCGATGTGATCTTCCTTCGAGGACTGCATGTAGATCGGGATCGTCACGTTGCCCAGATCGATCTTCACGCCGTCGATGGTGATCTTGCCCTGCGCCAGCGCGTTATCGCGATACATCTTCTCCAGGTAGAAAAGGTGCAGCGTCTTCGGCATGCGCGTCTGGTCGGAATTCCAGTAGAGCAGATCGAAGGGCGGGGGCTTGTTGCCCATGTAGTAGTTGTCGACCACGTAGTTCCACACGAGGTCGTTCGCGCGCAGCGAATTGAAGGTGTCGGCCATGGCCTGCGCGTCGAGGAAGCCGCCGTGCTGGTCGATGCGCTCGGCCACATAGTTGATCGCGGAATCGTCGGCGAAGACGAGGAGATCGCCGGCGAGCTTGAAGTCGGTCTGCGCGGCGAAGAACGTCGCGCTCTGGATGCGACGATCGTTCTTTTTCGCCATGTAGGCCAGCGTCGTCGCCAGCAGCGTGCCGCCGATGCAGTAGCCGACGGTGTTCACACGTTCGACGTCGGCCGCCTTCTGCACGGCCTCAACCGCTGCGAAAATCCCTTCACGCATGTAGTCTTCAAAGCCGAGCTGCGCGAGTTCGGCGTCCGGGTTCACCCACGACGCGACGAACACCGTGTGGCCCTGCGAGACCAGCCAGCCGATCATGGAATTCTTCGGCTGAAGATCCATGATGTAGAATTTGTTGATCCACGGCGGGAAGATCAGCAGCGGGACCTCGAATGTCGTCTTCGTCGTCGGGGTGTATTGAATGAGTTCAATCAGCCGGTTGCGGAAAACGACCTTGCCCGGCGTCGTCGCGATGTTCTTTCCGACTTCGAACGCATCGAGATCGGTCTGCTTGATCGCCAGCACGCCGCCGCCGCGTTTCAGGTCTTCCGTCAGCTGCGCTGCGCCGCGGATGAGGTTTTCCCCGCGCGTCTCGATGGTCGCGCGCAGCGCCGCCGGGTTCGTGAAGAGGAAGTTGGACGGGGAGGCTGCGTCCACCGCCTGCTTGATGAAGAAACTCGCCTTGCGCCGCGTCTGCTCGTCGAGACCATCGGCCCCCTCGACCATCTCCGTGATCCACTGCGCTGTGGCGAGATACGTTTCCCGCATCAGGCTGTAGCCTGGATTGGTGCGCCATTCGGGATCGCGGAAGCGCTTGTCGCGGGACGCATCCGCAGGCGGAGCGGAGGTCTCGAAACCGGCGGCGATCCGCGCGGCGTGGTCTTCCCAGATCTGGGCGTAGCGTTGCCACAGGGTGCCGTGCGCATCGCGCAGGGACTCGGGCTTCTGCGCGATGGCGGCCCAGGTCGAGTTCAGCGTGGTGTTGACCTGGAAAGGATCGGCCATCGCCGACTTGCCGTCCTTGGTCTGGTCCTGGAAGGCGGTGGAGAAGGCGTTGTTGGCCTTCGTCATGGCCTCGGCGAGGTTGCGCGACAGAGCCTGAAGGCTCTCAGGGCTCTGATCCTGGAGGACCTCGGCGAGGGTCGGCCCGGGAGGCGCGGGGGCAGGCTTGGCTGCGGGTCGCAGTTCGGGAGCAGGCCCGGAAGCAGGCCCAGAAGCAGGCCCAGAAACGGGGTTGCCCCCCGTCGTCGCCATTTCCGGAGCGGCCTTGGCCTTCGCCGCATGGCTGGCCGCCGTACGTGGCGCGCGCGGCTTTCGCGAGCGCGCCTGCGTGCCGGATTTTGTGCCGGATTTCGGTCCCGTAGGGGCGCCGTCCGCCATGGTCGTCCTCCCAGCGGGCGAATCTCTGCGGTCGCCCGTCTATTCAGTAGTACTTGCGGCCCATGGTGGCGCAATCGGGCCCGCTGGTATAGGACGAAGCCTGCCTTCTGGTTCCGGAGACCGTCTTGGCGCCTCGCCGTTCATCCCTGACTTTCGTCGCGCTTGCCGCCGCCATCGGGCTTTCGGCTTGCGGGACAGGGCTGTCGGCGCGCGAACTCGCGGCCACGCCGGCCTGGTTCAAGGCCAAGCAGAAGGAAATCGCGGGCCGGGACTACCCCGACCTCGCGGCGATTCCGGATCCGACGTCCGCCACCCAGAGCGACAGCCGCTGGCGGGCCGTGGAGAAGGACCTCCTTGACCAAGGCGCGTCCATCGACGCCTCGCCCCGCGCTGCGCCGGCGCCTGCGGAAGGGGCTGCTACCTCGACGTTCGAGAGTGAAGCCCGTGGGGCTGTAGAAAACGCACGTCCCCCCAAATAGCCGCGCTTTCCCTCTCCCGCTCTTTTCCGCGGACGTCATGACAACCGATTTCCATAAAATTCGCCGCCTGCCGCCGTACGTCTTCGAGGAGGTCAACAAGCTCAAGGCCCGTCTGCGGGCGAAGGGCGACGACATCATCGACTTCGGCATGGGCAACCCCGATCTGCCGGTGCCGCCACACATCGTCGAAAAGCTCGTCGAAACGGCGCGCAAGCCGCGCACCAATCGCTACTCCGCCTCGCGCGGCATACCGGGCCTGCGCCGCGCCATGGCCGGCTACTACGAGCGCCGCTTCGGGGTGAAGCTGAACCCCGACACCGAGATCGTCTCCACGCTCGGCTCCAAGGAAGGCTTCGCCAACATCGCGCAAGCCATCACCGCGCCGGGCGATGTGATCATCGCGCCGAACCCGTCGTATCCGATCCACGCCTTCGGCTTCATCATGGCGGGCGGGGTCATCCGCAGCGTGAAGGCGCATTCGCCGGAAGAGTATCTCTCCGGCCTCGGTCGCGCCGTGGCGCACTCGGTGCCGCCGCCGATGGCGATGATCGTGTGCTACCCCGGCAATCCGACCGCGCAGGTGGTCGATCTCGACTTCTACAAGGAGGTCATCGCCTTCGCGAAGAAGCACGACATCTTCGTCATCTCCGACATGGCCTATTCGGAGATCTATTTCGAGGACAACAACCCGCCGCCGTCGATCCTGCAGGTGGATGGCGCGAAGGATGTGGCCATCGAGGTCAACACGCTGTCGAAGACCTATTCGATGGCGGGCTTCCGCGTCGGCTTCGCGCTGGGCAATGCGCGCCTGATCGCGGCGCTCGCGCGGGTGAAATCCTATCTCGACTACGGCGCTTACACCCCGATCCAGGTGGCCGCCGCCGCGGCGCTCAACGGCCCACAGGACTGCGTGCGCGAGATGCGCGAAATCTACCACACGCGCCGCGACGTGCTGATCGACAGCTTCCAGAAGGCGGGTTGGGACGTGCCATCGCCGCGCGCGTCCATGTTCGCGTGGGCGCCGCTGCCGGCCGGCTTTGAAGAGATGGGCTCGCTCGAATTTTCCAAGCGCCTCGTGGAAGAAGCGGGCGTCGCCGTCGCGCCGGGCATCGGCTTCGGCGAACACGGCGAAGGGTTCGTGCGCATCGCACTCGTCGAAAACGAACAGCGCATCCGCCAGGCAGCGCGCGCGGTGAAGAAGTTCCTCGGTGAAAATGCATCGCCTGCGAGGAAAGCAGGATGAGAAAGGCCGATAGTTCCTCGGGGGACAAGCGCCGCGTCGGCATCGCCGGCCTGGGCACGGTGGGCGGCGGTTTGCTGAAACTGTTCCAGCAGGCCGATCCGCTTGGCGGCGGGCGGCTGGAAGTCCTCGCCGTCTCGGCGCGCAACCGTTCGCGCAAGCGCGATGTGGACATTGCGGGCTATGAGTGGTTCGACGATCCCGTCGCGCTCGCCGCTTCGCCCAATGTCGACATCTTCGTCGAACTGATCGGCGGGTCGGACGGCCCGGCCAAGCGCGCGGTGGAAGTGGCCCTCGCACGCGGCGCAGATGTCGTCACCGCCAACAAGGCGCTGCTCGCGGAGCACGGCGCGGCTCTCGCGCAACTCGCAGAGTCCACCGGCGCCAAGATCGCGTTTGAAGCCTCCGTCGCCGGCGGCATCCCGATCATCAAGGCGCTGCGCGACGGTCTTGCCGGCGCCAACCGCGTCAACGCCGTGTCGGGCATCCTCAACGGCACCTGCAACTATCTGCTTACCGAAATGGAAGCGACGGGCCGCTCCTTTGAGGACGTGCTCGCCGACGCGCAGCGCCTTGGTTACGCCGAGGCCGATCCGACGATGGACGTCGGCGGCTTCGATGCGGGTCACAAGATAGCGCTGCTCTCCGCCATCGCCTTCGGCGCGGCGCCCGACTTTGCGCGCGTGGACGTGGAGGGCGTCGATCAGGTCACGCTGCTCGACATCCGCATGGCCAGGAAGATGGGCTACCGCATCAAGCTCATCGCCAAGGCCGAGCGCATCGACGACACCGTGCGCGCGCATGTGCATCCGGTGTTGCTCTCGCTCGATCATCCGCTCGCGGGCGTGGGCGGCGCGCTCAACGCCGTCGTCGTCGACGCCGAGCCCGTGGGCCGTCTCAGCTTCGTCGGGCGCGGCGCGGGCGCAGGCCCCACGGCATCTGCCGTCGCCGCCGATCTCCTCGACATCATCGATGGCGCGGCACGCGCGCCGTTCGGCAAGCCGCTCGCGTCGCTGAAGTCGTATTCGTCCGCCGCGCGCGCGGATGAGGGGCGCTTCTACGTGCGCTTCCTCGTTAACGATAAACCGGGCGTGATTGCTGCAATTGCCGATCAGTTGGCGAAAGCGGGTGTGTCGATCGAGAGTTTCCTGCAGGATCCCGCGCAGGGCGGGACGGACGTGCCCATCGTCCTGACCACGCAGCGTTGCCCGCGCGAAAATCTCGACGCCGCCGTTCGCCAGATCGGCGCGCTCGACGTGATCGCCGCGCCGCCGCGCGTGATGCCCATAGAAGAAACGAGCGCCAAGCGCGCCTGGAGCTAGAGAAGAACAATGACCGCCTCCATCATGACCGACGATCTCGCGTTCGCTGCGGCGCGTGTCACCGAGCGCGCGGCGATTTCGGCTGCGAAGCTCATCGGTCGCGGCGACGAGAAGGCCGCCGATCAGGCCGCCGTCGACGCCATGCGCTCCGCGCTCAACGAAATGTCCATGAAGGGCCGCATCGTCATCGGCGAGGGCGAGCGCGACGAAGCGCCGATGCTCTACATCGGCGAAGAGGTGGGACTCGGCTCCGGCCCCGCCATCGATATCGCGCTCGATCCGCTGGAAGGGACGACGCTCACCGCCAAGGCCATGTCGAACGCGCTCGCCGTGCTCGCGCTCGCGCCGCGCGGCGGCCTGCTGCATGCGCCCGACACCTATATGGACAAGCTCGCCATCGGCCCGGGCTACGACAAGGACATCGTCGATCTCGACGCGTCCGCCGGCGACAACGTGCTGAAGCTCGCGAAAGCCCGCGGCGTGAAGCCCGAAGAGATCGGCGTTTGCGTGCTCGACCGTCCGCGTCACGCGGCGATCATCGAAAGTCTTCGCGCCGTCGGCTGCCGCGTGGTGCTGATTTCGGACGGCGACGTCGCGGGCGTCATCTACACGACCGATCCCGAAACCGGCATCGACATGTATGTGGGCTCGGGCGGCGCGCCGGAGGGCGTGCTGGCGGCGGCGGCGCTGAAGTGCGTGGGCGGCCAGTTCCAGGGGCGTCTCGTGTTCCGCAACGACGACGAACGCCGCCGCGCCGAACGCATCGGCGTCACCGATTTCAAGCGCCGCTATGCGCTGAACGATCTCGCGTCCACGGATGCGATCTTCGCGGCCACCGGCGTCACCAATGGCACGCTGCTCGGCGGCGTGAAGAATTCCAATGGCCATGTGCGCACGCACTCGCTGGTGATGAATTCGGCGACCGGCACGATCACCGAGCTGAAGACGAAAGCGCCGCGGAAGTAGGCGAGCCTACGCTCACGCGTGGGCGTTCCGGCTCATCGAAAAGGACCGCTTCGCGGCGGCCGGAATGACGGAGTCCGGCTTTGGCCGATACCTGCCTACTGGAATGGCTTCACAAGCAGGATCGTCACGAGGTCACTGCTCCACTCGGTGTCTGGATACCGGCCGGCTTCCTTGTAGCCACGCTTTGCATAGAACTGCTGGCTAACCGTGTTGAAAGTGTCGGTTTCAAGCCGTGCGGCTAGGAACCCAGACTTCCTAATCTCTGCTTCGGCCTTGTCCATTAGGCATGTGCCAACGCCAGAGCGTGCCTGCACACCGCGCACATGAAGCGCGTTCACAAAGTCGCCCTGCCAGTCTACGAACCCCATCACACCTTCGGCACTTTCACAGACCAAGAACTCATGTCCGCGCGCTGCGAAATACGCAGCTGGGCGATCTTCATCGCGAAACGCTTGGGCGGCCGAGAAAGTGATGTTCGGCCGCCAGGTACTTTCAAACGTGTCGCGCAAAATTGCGGTTACGGCATGAGCGTCGGCTGACCGTGCTGGTCGAAGCGTGAGGGGCTTGGAAGCGTGCATCTCCAAAATTTACCGTTTTGGTTGGTGGCGGCAAAGGGCCAAAAGCCGACATCATCCGCCCCGCACATTCAGCGCCGCCTCTCACGCGTCCCCCTTGCAAGGGGCGCATGCCATTTGCGCGTCCCACGCGAACATGACGAACAGGTAGGGGGATCGCGGAGTCGACTTCCCCTCGCTTTTGCGCCGGCCTGCAAAAATCTTCCCATGGCGCGCAAGGCCGCCGCGCGCCGGAACACGAAAAACCACCAAAACAATCCGACCGGGTTCAAACCCCGGTCACTCTCCCTTCGCCCGTTGAGCAGGAAAGGAGGGGCAGATGCAGAGACAAGCGAAGTTCGACGTTTTCGACATC